>Ga0123353_10017491_pt1 | contig 10543 bp, 8 predicted proteins | sample TergutLab28metaG_3_FD_92763 | JGI IMG/M metagenome (GOLD analysis project Ga0123353, IMG submission 92763) | Labiotermes labralis P3 segment gut microbial communities from Petit-Saut dam, French Guiana - Lab288 P3 | ecosystem: Host-associated > Arthropoda: Insects > Digestive system > Gut ... | reverse complement strand
CTTTCATTTCAAAGAAATGTATCATGAATTATAAAAAATGTCAAGGGAGTAACACATCGCGTGTTTATTTCTGAAATTCGTTCTTTAGTGCCCTGAAACTCTTGAAATGATAAGGTGAGATTTCCAACAGTTGTTTTCGTTTTTCAGCGGATACCGAATCGGGGATGTAGATAAGCGTATCAATATTTGCTGACACGGAAGATCTTGCACCTTCGACGCTATCCTCAAAGGCAACGCATTCCTCAGAAGCTAGCCCTAATTGCTTTGCGCCCAAAAGATATGGATCAGGATGAGGCTTTCGATTTTTCACCATGTCACTAGTTACAATGTTTTGCTCAAAAGCGTCATCGAGCGAAATCACGCTCTGAAGCACTTTGTTTTGCTTGATTAAATCTATTAGTGTATCTGTGGTCATTGAAACTAAACCGAGTTGTCTCTGTTGCTGTTTTAATATTTTGAGAAATTCACCGGCTCCGTCAATGTATGGTGCGTCAAGAAGCATTTGCCCCCCAAGTCCGAAGCTTTTATTAAGTAATTCCTGTGCGGATGTGCCCTTGATTCCATACTTTAAAATTATATGCTTCCACCACTGGATATACAGTGGTTCACCGTTGTCCTCATTTTGTGATGCGAACAAAGCCCATTCATCTTTAAATGCAATTGACCGATTTATACCGTACTCAGTTAAAACCCTGCTTTCTGCATTTGCCCAAACTTGTGGCGTATCAACAAGCGTTCCATCAAAATCAAATAGGTAGCCTTTATACTTTCGCAAATCGAGTTTTTTCATCGAAAAAAAATAGCACACAATTCGCTGATATTCAAGACTAATCGTAACATATGTACTTTTGGCAAAGTGGTTGGTAATGCTCATGAATTGATAGCATCAATATTGACATCCCAACACTCCATATGGCATATTTATAATGCTCTACTATTGAATTTGGTCGCGCTTCTCGACTATTAAGGAACAATGTTTCTCCAACCATTTGACTACTGCGCACTTTTATATAATACATTTGTAGCTTCTTGCAAAAGTATGATTAGTAGAGTACCAAAATCGAAGGAGGGCTTTTGTGAATATAGATGAGTTAGCAGTTGCTCTAAATGTACAGCCGTCTTATATATATAAAATCCTGACGCGTAGTAAACAGTCTGATGCATATGAAGAATTTCAGATTACAAGCAAAAATCGCCACGGGTCTAGGACTATTACTAAGCCATGCGATGAAATTAAAATCTTTCAAAAGAAGTTACTTAGTTTTTTAGAAGAAAAATCCAAACTCAAGGCTTGTGTACATGGCTTTGTTAAGGGTAAGAGTAATGTCACAAATGCCCGGCGTCATGTTGGCAAAACATGTGTGCTGAACCTTGATCTCAAAAATTTCTTCCCAAGTATTAACTTTGGTAGAGTTCGCGGAATATTAACGCGTCCACCTCTTTCATTTAATCTTCAATGTGCTACGGTTGTTTCTCAAATCTGCTGCTACAAGAAGGTACTCCCTCAAGGTGCTCCTACCTCACCTATCTTGGCCAACCTTGTGGCATCAAAATTAGACAATGCAATGATAAATCTTTCGCACGCGCTACGATTTGAGTACACTAGGTACGCAGACGACTTAACTTTTTCGACTAGGAAAAATAATTTCCCTAAGTCTATAGCGTTTTTTAGTGAAGGCGACGGCGACGAAAAAAATGTTCTTGAGATTGGAGAAAAAATCAGAAACATCATAGAGGGAAATGGATTTACTATTAACGAATCCAAAAAGCGGCTGTCGCGATATGGCACCCAGCGTAAATGCGTGACCGGCATAGTTGTTAACGAAAAGTGTAATCTCCGACGTGATTATTACAGACATCTTTGTGCTGTTCTTTACGAATGCAAAAGAGACATTAACGAGGCTATGAGAAAAAACGAAATGCTATCTGAGTCGGCCTTGAAAAACTGGATTAAAGGAAAAATTGCGTACTATAAGCACGTTGTTGGATGTGAGCATCCTTCTTACAATAGGATATGTCATGATTACAACCGGGCTTTTGGTGAATATTATAAAGGAATAAACTTTAAATTAGCCATTTTGGAAAGTAGCGCCGTGTTCAGAATTAAATATGTTTTTCCAGACGGCACAAGTAGAATCCTTTCCTCAACCGCCTTTCACCTCAACGGGGTTGGCCTAGTAACTAATAAGCATGCACTCAACTTAAAGTACACCGATAATAGGCTCTCACCAAATAAAGAACAATTGATAAAGAGTAATACTGAAATCTATCAAGCAGGTGGCGCAGAACTGGAGTGCCGCATCACAAGTATCAAGTTGGTGCCGAACGTAGATTTAGTGGTTCTTGAGTTTGAATCGGATTGCTATATTCCCTATTTCAAAAAACGAGAGGAGGCAGTCACTAAGAAAGAGTCATTGACACTGCTTGGGTATCCAGAAGAGAGAATTAATGACGATATAAATGTTAGGCACGATATCCATTATTCTGCTACTAAAATTGATACTGACACAGAACAAAAATACTACCGTCTTGCTACAACACCTGTTCTACTAGGCGACAGCGGGGGGCCTTTAATAGATTATAGATATCGCGTTGTTGGTATTGCTACTAGAGGAGGCAAAACGGTTCATAAATGCCTCTCACCAAACGCATTCAATGGTGCTCTACCTATTTCATATTTATCAGATTTGGCAGGGAGTGAGTGAATCGAACACTCGCTAAGAGTTTTGGAGACTCCTGTGCTGCCACTATACCAACTCCCTATGTATTGTTCATTATATCGTCTTATTTTTCTTGTGTCAACCGCACTTTTTGCCCCAAATCATTTATATATCAACACAAAAATGTGTTGATATAATTGACAATTGAACTTTTTTCAAGTAGAATTTATTAGGGGAATAAGGGAGAAAAATAATGAAACAAAAAACTTGGTTCAAAAAACTATATGAAAAAGTATTTGGCCCTACAGAAATAGAATTAGCATTAAAAATCGAAGGTTATAAATTTTTTATGGGTGTTTTACCTTCCATGGCAATGCATGACAAAATATCCGCAGATGAGGCAAATGAAACATATGACAGCCTTAAAGACGAGAAGACCGCGTTGGAGAATGAAATCATCAAGCGTTTCGTAACGCCATTTCAAAAATACAAATCACAGCGTAATACCGAAGAAGGACTTGCTAGTTGGGAAGAAAAATGGCATTATTTTTTTTATTTACTTGAAAGTAATAATTTAGATACCCAAGAAATTTCGCCGCGACTTAAAAAAATATTTCAAAAATACCAAAAAACCGAAGATATATATACCTTATCTCACTTTAAAACCCCGGAAGAACTTGAATGCGAAATCCCTGATAAAACCGATGAAGAATGGGCAAAAGAAGATGATAATAATCTCGCTAACGATACTTCCTATACAAACTATCACATTGCACATATTGCGCATCTAACCGATAATGAGTGCACTACAGCCGCAGCCCGTATGAAAAGGGACGCTGCACGCCGCGCCTATACCCCGCAGATTCGTGACTCTGCGATTGATGACTTACTAGAAGAAAAAAAGCATCGTACACACCTTGCGAAGAAATTAACGCGCTCACCGGTTACTGATTGTGTGTGTGATTATGATGAAACCATAGGAATTTTTAGGTGTGATGATATTGACGGTACCAGAAATGGTTATGATAAGGAATTACTTCACACACTGTTAAAAGAGCATTTCAGTCTTGACGGATTGAAAGACAATCAACTTGACAAGCAAGCAAATATCAAGTAAAATTCACGTCATGTTACGAACAGAAATTTCCAAGGTTGTCGCGGGTGAAGCGGTGACAATTTGCGGTTGGGTAAAGACCGTACGAGACAGCAAAAATCTTTCATTTATTGAACTTAATGACGGAAGCACTTTTTCAAATGTTCAAATCGTACTTGACAAGACACGCGAATTAGGCGATTTGACGGATGCCTTGCAAACAGGTGCTTGCCTTAAAGTCAGCGGAAAAGCAGTAATTAATCCAAATAATAACAAAGTCGAAATTGAAGCCGGCCGAATCACTGTGCTTGGAAAATCCCGCGACGACTATCCAATTCAAAAAAAACACCAAACATTAGAGTTCCTTCGAACTATGCCCCACTTGCGTGTTCGAACAAATACTTTTTTGGCAATGTTCCGCCTGCGCTCAAGTCTTTCACTTGCAATTCATAAGTTTTTCGCAGGAAGAGGATTTCATTATGTCCATCCTCCGATTATCACAGGAAGTGACGGAGAAGGTGCCGGCGAGATGTTCAAAGTAACTACGATTGGTCACTCGCTTAAATACAAAACAGAAGAAGAATACAACAAGGCAGATTTTTTTGGTAAATTTGCCGGTCTTTCTGTAACCGGTCAAATGGAAGGCGAAATAATGGCGATGAGTCTTGGCAAGATTTACACATTCGCCCCCACATTTCGCGCGGAAAACAGTCAAACAGCCCGTCACGCAGCAGAGTTTTGGATGATAGAGCCGGAAGTCGCCTTTTGCGAACTGCCCGAAATCATCGAAATCGCCGAATCAATGATCAAGTTTATTACAAAAGAAGTGCTTGAAAAATGCCCTGAAGAAATTGCGTTTTTCGAACGCTTCTATGAAAAAGGTCTGACAGACAAATTGAAAAACCTTGTTTCAAGCGACTTTGCAAAAATTGATTATAAAGATGCAATCAAAGCACTTGAAAAAAGCGGCAAGAACTTTAACTACCCTGTCAAATTTGGGCTTGATTTGCAGACGGAACATGAAAGATATATTTGCGAGCAACTTTTTGGTAAACCGACATTTGTCATAAATTATCCAAAAGATGTTAAAGCGTTTTACATGAAACAAAATCCGGACGGCGTAACCGTTGCTGCAACAGACTTGCTTGTGCCCGGAGTCGGCGAAATTATCGGCTGCAGCGAGCGCGAAACTGACTATAACAAGCTTGTTGCCGAGATAACTTCGCGAAAAATGGACATCGAACAATATCGCGAGTACCTTGACTTAAGATTGTTCGGCTCTGCTCCACACAGCGGATTCGGGCTTGGGCTTGAACGTATGCTAATGTACATAACCGGTATAGGGAATATCCGTGATACACAAATATGCCCGCGTGCAGCCGGTGAACTTAAATAATTAGGAGAGAAATATGGAAAGAACATTGATACGCGACATTAAACCCGGCACAGAAGTTTGCATCAAAGGCTTTGTGGACACAATTCGCGATACAAAAGCTTTGCAGTTTATAATTATTCGCGACCGTACCGGCAAAGTCCAAGTTACGGTATACAAACCCGATTTGCCGGAGATTGCCAAGGTATTCGCGACTATGACGATAGACAGCGTCGTCAGCATCACAGGTAAGGCGGTGGCCGCCCCGCAAGTGAAACTCGGCGGGATTGAAATTGTTCCATTTGCGGTCGAGGTTTTATCCTCTGCTAAGCTCTCCCCTATAGACGACAAAACCGGTCCCGACCTTGCAATGGATTACCGATGGATTGACCTGCGCGACGATGCGAAACAGCGTATCTTCAAAGTTCAAACCGCGGTAGTATCGGCAATGCGGGATTTTTGTGTAAAGAACGAATTCGTAGAACTTATGACACCAAAGTTGACGGCGACCGCAAGCGAAGGCGGTGCCGAAGTTTTCGAAGTAAAATACTTTGACAAAAAAGCATACCTTACCCAAAGTCCACAGTTTTACAAACAAATGGCGATGGCTGCCGGCTTCGAAAAGTTTTTTGAATTCACACCTTATTATCGTGCCGAAAAAAGTTACACAAGCCGCCATGCAACCGAATTTTTTGGCTTTGACGTTGAGTTGAGTTATATTAACAGTCACCATAACGTAATGGATTTCGAAGAAGAGTTACTTATATACGTCATGAAAGAAATCGAAAAACAATTCGGTATACCGGCGCAAACTGCGAAATTTCCGCGAATTACTTTGCTTGAATCATACGAGTTACTGAAGAAAGAAAAAAACTATGAAGTACCGCGCGCATCCAAAGGCGACCTTGACCCCGAGGGTGAGCGATTGCTTTGTGAAATTGCCAAAAAGAAATGGAACAGCGATTTCATTTTTATAACTGACTACCCGTTTGCTGCACGCGCATTCTACACGATGCAGCATGACGATGATCCAAAACTCTCAAAATCGTTTGACCTATTGTATAAAGGCGTCGAAATCAATAGCGGCGCTCAACGAGAACACAATCCTGATAAATTACGCGCAAGCATCCGCCAAAAAGGAATCGACCCCGAAACTTTGCAATTTTACATTCAATTCTTCGAATACGGCTGCCCACCGCACGGCGGATTTGGTCTGGGTCTTGCGCGTTTTGTGTCAAAGATGCTTGACTTGCCGACAATTCGTGAGGCTACGTTTCTATTTCGCGGTCCTGACCGCTTGGCACCGTAATCCTGTTTTTTCCCTTGACAAATTCCGCAAACTATAATATGCTCATGCACAAAAATTTTTTGTGGGGAGGATATGCCGTGAACAAAACTCTGCAACAATCTTTACCTATTGCTAATGCGCTCGACAACTTTGCCGAATCGCGCGTTGTTCCGTTTGACGTACCCGGTCATAAACGCGGCAAAGGCAGCCCCGCGCTTACGGAGTTTTTTGGCAAGAGATGTATAACTTTGGATGTTAATAGCATGAAGCCGCTTGACAATCTTTGTCATCCTACCAGTGTTATCAAAGAAGCCGAGGAACTTATGGCCGATGCTTTTGGATGTGCGTCCGCATTTTTAATAACCAATGGCACAAGCGCAGCAGTACAGGCTATGATTATGTCCGTAGTTGGACGCGGCGAAAAAATAATATTGCCGCGCAATGTTCACAGGAGTGTTATTAACGCGCTTGTGTTGTGCGGCGGTATACCTGTTTATATAAGCCCAGGTGTTAATAAGGAACTTGGCATACCGCTTGGAATGAGCGTTACTGATGTTTCGGAAGCCGTGAAACAAAACCCCGACGCAAAAGCAATCCTTATTAACAACCCGACATATTACGGAATTTGTTCGAATATCAAAGAAATTGTCAGAATAGCAAAAGCTGCAAAAATGAAGGTTCTTGCCGATGAGGCACACGGAACGCATTTTTATTTTGGAAAAAGTTTGCCTTTGTGCGCCATGAAAGCGGGTTGTGATATGAGCGCAATTTCCATGCATAAATCAGGTGTAAGTTTAACACAAAGCGCGGCTCTTCTTGTTGCAAAGACAATGAACCCTGATTATGTTCGCCAAATAATTAACCTTACACAAACAACAAGCGGCAGTTATCTTCTTATGGCAAGTCTTGATATTGCGCGCAAGCATCTTGCTCTGCATGGTGAAGAGATAAATAAGAATCTGATAAAATTGGTTGAATATGCACGCGAGGAAATAAACGATATTGGGGACTACTATGCGTTTGGCAAAGAACTTATAAACGGTGACACTGTTTTTGATTTTGATGTAACAAAGCTTTCAATTCATACTCTGGGGCTTGGTCTGGCCGGAATTGAGGTTTATGATATTTTGCGTGACGAATACGGAATTCAGGTTGAATTCGGTGATCTGGGCAATATTCTTGCGTACGTATCTGCAGGCGATAAAGTTGCGGACATTGAGCGCCTTGTCGGTGCCCTTGTTGAAATTAGAAGGCTCGATAAAAAAGATCGCAAGGGTATGCTTGATATGGAATATGTTCACCCCGTGGTTAAAATGAGGCCGCAGGACGCGTTCTATGCAAAAAAGGAAGAAGTTAAACTTGAAAATGCTATCGGCCGGATTAGTTGTGAATATGTTATGACTTACCCCCCGGGTATTCCGGTTTTGGCGCCCGGCGAAGAAATCACACCTGAAGTTGTATCATATATTAAGTATGCAAAAGAAAAGGGTTGTTTTATTATGGGGTGCGAAGATAGCAAGATTAACTACATCTTTGTCGTCAAAGAGTAACACATTATAAACAAAGGCGGTAATAACAAATGGAACAATGGTACAGAAACAAAATAACAAAAGGTGTTGAGTTTAGCATAAAGATTGACAGAAACCTTACAAGTGTTAAATCAAAAATCCAACAGATAGATGTTTTAGAGTCGTCGGATTTTGGGCGCATTTTGGTAATTGACGGTGAACTTATGCATACCGAGAAAGATGAGTTTATCTATCATGAAATGATGGTTCACATTCCTATGGCTGTCAATCCCGATATTAAAGATGTACTTGTTGTGGGTGCCGGCAACGGCGGTATCATTAATGAACTTATTAAATATCCAAACATCAAATCAATCAAGATTGTGGAAAATGACGAAGCTTTAGTTACAGTGATTAAAAAGTATATGCCTAAAAGCACGGCACTTGGTGACCCGCGTGTTGACCTTGAAATTGGTGACGACATGAAATATACGCGCCGAGTTATTAACCAGTTTGATTTAATAATTATAGATATTCCTGATCCATTTGGACCGGGCGAAAACTATTTTACAAAAGAGTATTATGGAAACTGCTTTACTGCCCTTCGTGAGAATGGAATCTTAATAACCCAGCAAGAAAGTTGCTTTTACCCACATGACGCTCAAGCCGCACAGAAAGCGCACAAGACGGGTGTTCGTGTTTTTCCGATAAGCAAGGTTTTCCAAGCGAGCATTCCGACGTATGCTTCGGGGCATTGGCTGTTTGGATTTAATTCTAAAAAGTTTCATCCAACACGCGATTTAAAGGCCTTTGTTTGGAATGACTTAAAAATAAAAACGCGATACTATAATACTAAATTACATGTTGGCGCATTTGCGTTGCCGACTTATGTAGAAGATGTTTTAAAGGAGGTAGAATAATGAAAAAAGTAGTTTTATTCGGAGCCCCCTTTGATGGCACAACAACATACAGGCCAGGTGCACGTTTTGCCCCTGGTAAAATACGGACCGAGATGTATGGCATAGAAACGTACAGTCCATATCAAGACCGTGATCTTGCCGATTTAGAATATCAAGACGATGGTGACCTGGATTTTCCGTTTGGGAACACAGCGCGTGTACTTGATATGATTGAGCGTAAAACGAGCGAGATTTTGACAGCAGGTAAGTTTCCGCTGATGATTGGCGGCGAGCATCTTGTGACTCTTGGAGCATTTCGTGCTATATATAAAAAGTATCCGGATGTTTGTGTTGTTCATTTCGACGCACACACAGATTTACGTGATGATTATCTAGGCGAAAAATTAAGCCACAGTACAGTTATTCGCCGCATATTTGATATTACAGGAAAAGACAGAATCCAGCAATCCGGCATACGCAGCGGCACACGCGAAGAATTTGCTTTTGCTAAACAGCATATGGCAAAAAAAATTGAAAAGAAACGTGTTTACTTGACGATTGACCTTGATGTGCTTGACCCGTCGGAATTTCCCGGCACAGGAACGCCCGAGGCCGGCGGATGGCGATTTAATGAATTGCTTGATGCAACGAAAAAAGTTTTTCAAACGTGTGACGTTGTGGGGTGTGACATTGTAGAATTGTCTCCGTCATATGACCTAAGCGGAATAAGCACAGCACTTGCTTGCAAGTTTTTGCGTGAAGTATTATTGTTAATAAAATAAGGAGGTTTCAACATGATGAGCAGGACATTAATAATCGGTGCGGGTGGAGTTGCGGGGGTCGCAATCCACAAATGCGCACAAAACAGTGACGTTTTTCCCGACATTCGCATCGCCACACGTACAGTTGCAAAAGCAGACGCAATTAAGGCGGATTGTGAAAAACGTGGCACGAAAAGCAAAATTTCCACGTGCAAAGTCGATGCTGACTGTGTCAAGGACTTGGTTCGCGTCATCAACGAGTATAAACCTGATATCGTAGTGCACCTTGCTCTGCCCTATCAAGACCTTACAATTATGGAGGCGTGTTTACAAACCAAGGTCGCATATCTTGATACTGCGAATTACGAGCCGCTTGATAACGCTAAATTTGAATATAAAGAACAATGGGCATTTCATGACAAATACAAAAAAGCCGGCATAACCGGAATCTTGGGCTGCGGCTTTGACCCAGGTGTAACGCAAGTATGGGCGGCATATGCGCAAAAGCATTACTTTGACGAAATTCATTATATTGACATACTTGATTGTAACGGCGGCGATCATGGTTATCCGTTTGCGACCAATTTCAGTCCCGAGATAAACATTCGCGAGGTTTCTGCTAACGGCCGCTACTGGGAAAAAGGCAAGTGGATCGAAACGAAGCCTATGGAAATTAAAAGAGAGAGAAACTTTAAAGAAGTTGGACCCAAAGACATGTATCTTCTGTATCACGAAGAACTTGAAAGTCTTGTGAAGAATATCAAGGGGCTTAAGCGAATTCGCTTTTTCATGACATTTGGGCAAAGTTATCTTACGCATCTTAAGTGCCTTGAAAATGTTGGCATGACATCCATTAAGCCGATAAAATTCCAAGGCGTTGACAATGTGCCTCTGCAATTTTTAGCGGCTGTCATGCCTAACCCGTCGACGCTTGGCCCTCGCACAAAAGGCAAAACTCACAT
>Ga0123353_10017488_pt1 | contig 10543 bp, 10 predicted proteins | sample TergutLab28metaG_3_FD_92763 | JGI IMG/M metagenome (GOLD analysis project Ga0123353, IMG submission 92763) | Labiotermes labralis P3 segment gut microbial communities from Petit-Saut dam, French Guiana - Lab288 P3 | ecosystem: Host-associated > Arthropoda: Insects > Digestive system > Gut ... | reverse complement strand
CTTGAGTCGTTGTTCCAATTGTTCAATCTTGCGAAGAAGGAGGCTCACTTCCATGACAAAAGTGTAACAATCAGACAAAAATCACGCCAGAGCAATCCAGAAAAAATAGACAGTTACGTTGCGTGGTTGCGTGCCTTGGGATTGACAACAGGCGATAATTTGATACTATTGGGGCCGGATGGCGTAATTGTTTCACGGTTGCCCCAAGTGATTGTTGTCAAAGTGTTTCATAAGGAACCAGCCATCGAACCCCCCACCGGACTCGGTTATGGAGCATTGGATTTGAGGAAAAAACGTAGCCATGACGAAAATACTCATCACATCAACTTCGTTCGGTCAAAAAGATAAAACGCCACTCGAACTTTTGCAATCCAAAGGCTACGAGATCACTTGGAATGAAACCGGCAAACCGATGTCGGCAGCCGACCTGACCACAAAACTGGAAGGTTGCACGGGAGTCATTGCCGGTCTGGATTATTTCACCGCCGAAGTTTTTGTGAAAACCAGCGGGCTGAAAGTCGTCGCCCGATACGGTGTCGGCTATGACCGTGTGGACTTGGATGCCGCCAAAAAGAGAGGTGTCATTGTTACAAACACGCCGACGGCAAACAGCGACTCGGTCGCTGATTTGGCAGTAGGATTGATGCTTGCTGCGGCGAGACATCTTGTCGAGGCGCATTGTCCGGGTTGCCCAGCGAGTCAAAGGTTTCGATTGCCGAGTACTCGTTTATGATCCTTTCATCGACACCGAAACAATCGCCCAATTCGGTTGCCACAAAGTCGATACGCTTGAAACATTGCTTGCCGAGTCCGATTTCGTGTCGCTCCATAGTCCGGCATCACCTGTGACGAATCAGATGATCAATCGGAAAACACTTGCCCTGATGAAGCCAACGGCGATCCTCGTTAATACGGCACGCGGTGAACTGATCTGTGAAGATGACTTGCTTGACGCACTGAAAAACAAGGGTATCAGTGGTGCGGGATTGGACGCTTTTGCAGAAGAACCGCCGAAAATTGAAAAATATCAAAATGTTCCTAACCTCATCCTGACTCCGCACATGGGAGCCTACACGACAGAGGCTCTTTACAATATGGCAATGGATTCGACCAACGATCTCATCGCCGTTTTGGAAGGGCGTGAACCATTAAATCGCATTGCCTAATTTTTAACCCCTTATATTTCTATGACCGTTTTTGAACAAATTGCTAAAATCAAAGTTGTGCCGGTAATTGCGATAGAATCGCCCGAAGCAGCACTCTCCTTGGCAGACGCTCTCATTGAAGGCGGATTGCCGATCGCGGAAATCACCTTTCGCACCGAAGCCGCCGCAGCGGTCATTCGTAAAATGTCCCTCGAACGTACCAACTTGCTTGTCGGAGCGGGGACGATTCTGACTCTCGACAACCTCAAAGCGGCGGTCGATTCCGGGGCGAAGTTCGGCGTTGCGCCGGGCTGTAACCCCAAGATTATCGAAGCGGCGCACGTGATGAACTTTCCTTTTGTGCCGGGTGTTTGTACGCCGTCCGATATTGAGGCGGCACTGTCTTGCGGGTGCAAAGTCCTGAAATTTTTCCCTGCCGGTGCAGTGGGCGGCTTGACCATGCTCAAAGCGTTGATTGCTCCTTATGGGCACACGGGCGTTCAGTTTATGCCGACAGGTGGTGTTTCTCCGGCGAACTTGGGCGAATACCTTGCAACGAAGGGTGTGGTCGCTTGTGGCGGAACTTGGATCGCCACCAAAGATGACATTGCCAGCGGAAAATGGGAATTGATTTCTTCACGATGCCAAGAGACCGTGCTGTCGATTGCGTAGAGTGGACGGCAGAAGATTTTCCACCATCCGACCCGTTTTGTTATTCCACTGGCGTTGGTTACTCCACGGACCACGGCGGCGTGCTGGGCAGGTAAGTGTGGAATTCCTCAACGATTTTCTGTTGGTAATCTCCGGCAAAGGTTCCATTGAAGAATTGGTCGATGCCTTCGTTGAGGAGGCGTTGCCAACTTTTTTCCTCGGCACCGGGATTGATCGGAAAAAACAGTGCGTTGTTCGCTGTGGCTGCCTTTTCATCGCCAGGAGCATCACCGACCATCAAAATTTTATCCTTGCCATACTTGCCGATCTGCTGTGACATAGCAAGCATTTCTTTTTTGGTGCCGACTTCCTGTCCGCCAATCGCGGCAACGAATTGGCGGATGTTCTGCTCCTCCCACTCACGGTCAAGAGCATCTTGCGGTGTTGCGGAGACGACAAGAACATCGGTCTTGCCCTGCATCTTTTGGAGCGTTTCCCGAACAAACGGAAATGGCGGTACGCCTTCGCCGACAATGAAATCGATCGCCTTGTTGATCGCCAGTGACCATTCCAACGTGTGTGCCAGACCGGGGTCTGTCGTTTTTTCGACTTCCGCAATCAGTGCCGGATTGCCGAGTTTTGTTTCCCGAGCAACCCAATCGATCAGCGACTGCGGAAGTTCTACTTTGCAACCACGTGCCTTGACTTCGGGACGTCGCTGCAACCATTGGATGGTTTAGATCAACGCCGGAAAACGATTGGTGCCGCGGCTCTTCGAGTACAGATTGACGAAGTCCCACGCTTCTCGGGCGTATTTGCTGACGCCTTGCAGATCCCAGTATTTGATGGTATTCGGGACGAAACATTCTTTGTGCTTCAGTTCCATCGTATCGAAGGCGCAACCGTCCGAGTCGATGCCGATCAGGAATTCATGTTTGGGGGTGTATTCGAGTTTCATAGAAAAGTTCGGTTAAATATTAAGCCTCTCTTTCATGAACTGTGGGTGCTGAATCGTCAATAAACGAGAACCATGCTGAAAACAAAGGGATTTTTGTGCAAAATAGGCAGGAATTATTTGAGTGTCAGAAAGGCAATGCTTCATAAAGTGCATTATTTTGCTATATCGTCATTGAAAAATACCTACCCTTGCTTCCCCTCCGCCGGTCGCCATCGCCTCGGCCCTTCACAATTACAGGGCAGAAGTGAGGGTGAGCGGCGGAGGGGAAGCCCCCTTGCCGCTGGGAGCCGGAGCGGATGTGCGAAAGCATGAACAAAACAAACACTTTTTCACCCACAGATTATGCAAGAGAGCCTCTTTTTTTACCACTGCGTCTCTTGAAGTCACTCCTAGATTTTGTATTTTGTGAACAATTGTAAAAAAAATGCTCGACTCTCACTACGAAATGGATAGGACGCTGTTATGAGAGGTGCCCATTAGGGTTTGGTTACTTCGAAATTGAATTCAAACGGGTTGCGGCTTTTCGGAACCTCCATGATGATACCTGAAGTTCGCATGTCGCCAAATTTGGCATTAACATGCTGTATTCTTTTAGGAAGTGCCATCGGAGCCGGTGCCGCCAACCCACCACTTCCTGAAGCACGCGGTGCGGAACCGCCGGAGCCGCTCACTGGTTCTTCAACGGTGGCATTTACAATCGCTAGTTTATAAGTTAAACCAGCACGTACTTTATCACCCGGTTGGACATCGTACAGTTGGTATGAACCATCTTCCTTGATAACGGCTCGAACATGCGCTCCGTCTTTATCAGTCCCTCCAAACCCGCGAATTTCTCCTACGGTCAGCGGGGAACCGTCTGGATAGGTAACTGTGCCAGAAACCGTTGTGCGCACATCGCCACACCCGATCATGATACCAATCAATAGCAGAACAAACAGTATTCTTGAACAATTTGACATGAGTGGAACAAGGGAAAAAGAAAAAAAGGAATAACATAATGAGAACGAAGAAATGTTCTTCCATGTTCTCATTATGTCGTGAAAAATAGACCAAGGACTAGGGAGTACCGACCGATAGACCGTCGGAAACATCCGACAGTGCTCGCAATATGTCCGAGGAGGTAGTGTCGGATAAGCTACTGACACTACCATCACCCCGAACGAAAACGCATACGCTCGGGTGCCAACCTCCAAAACCGTAAGGAACATCCTCGACTCTGGCACCAGAATCATTGTAGTAGAGTTCGGACAATCCTGTACTATCCTTGGGACCGCGTGCCAAACGGGCTACCCTTGTACCCATTGAACGCGCAACGTTGAAACGACCTCCATACATACTACTGTCATTGAGCCCGAACCACCGAGGATCGCAAGCCCATGTCGGCGGAATAGCAAATATACAACCATCCACGTCAGAACTTTCTCGACTCTTCACCCCTAAAAGGTCTTGGGGAATATGCTTCTCCCCCATAATAAGTTGATTCGAGGTTCCATCGACCCATCGAGACATATTCGCCGAGAGTACCCAGTTGTATTGCCCCTTCGTAGCCGGTGCTACAAACGGTCCCCTTGAGCTAAATTCGGCTCCCGTCCACCGACCGTCAGCATAACCTGAATCAATGACTCTCAGGATCCATCGGAGGTCTGTATTTGCCATGTTGTCCGAAGTGGTCGGTCCTTTCCCATCCGTAGTACCAACCCAGACAATCGCATAATCTCCCCGAGGTCCCCAGCCCCAAGATCCGTAACCGAAACCAACTGACGGGTCGTGCCCTGCATCGCATCTAGCAATTCCCGTACGCCGTGTCGGGCACTTCACGATGGGAATCGAAGCAATCGCATTTTTCTGTGAATCATCGAAACAATCCCAGAAGTGAGTCTCGATAATTGATTCCGATCCCCAATCTTCGCCGCTTGGTCCCTTTCTGCTGGTGATCATTTCATACATCGCCCCTTGCTCGATGTAGGGAAGCAGCATCATCCAAAGAGATCTCGCCCACGGACCATCTGTCGTTTGCGGTGGCGGAAGTGCATTATACGTGTCATGAAAATTGTGCACAGCAAGCCCCAGTTGTTTCATGTGGTTGGTGCATTGCATCCGCCTTGCGGCTTCGCGTGCCGCCTGAACGGCGGGCAACAAAAGAGCGATTAACATACCGATAATCGCGATGACGACAAGAAGTTCGACAAGAGTGAAGGCGTGTTTGCGCCGTAAGTCCTTTCGACTTAACGAGTTACAGTGCCCCCCCCCCCCCCCGTTGGGGGGGTTAAAAACGGGGTTGCTTTGCATAATTGGTATCCTGTTTTAGATGGCTGGTCGGCTACATTTGCCAACCTTTCATGTAGTATAGGTTAGTAAAGAAGAAATGTCAAGAGAAAATCCCCACGATTTGGCAATTTTTAGAAAATAGCCACCCGTTCACACGGTGGTGTGTGTCCATTTGGGTAAAATTTGCTGTGAAACGGTTGGCAACCGATGGTAGGCAGCCGTTCGGTGCAGTACTCCGTACCACGGACGTTTGCACCCATTTTTGCCATTTCCCGCCTCGGTGGCAAAAAATTTCACAAGACTTGTTCAGAAACACCACAGATACTATTGTTTACAACCGTGCAATACCAGTATCCAGTTCATCGACACGTTACTTCCACGGAGACGGCACCTTTTAACCCCGTGAGGTCAATGACTCCCGTGGTCGAATCGAAATGTTCATACGCTTTGCCATCGACTTTCACAGAAGCAATTTTCTTTTCGCCGGGCAACCGTACTCGCCAGTGGATCGTGCTGGGAGCGTTTCGAGACGGCAATATCCATTCGGCTGTCACACGATTGTCGTTCACATGCGAAACGATCTTGCCGGAGAGGGGACCAAAGATCGTCGGTGCATCCTGAAAACTAATCGTCTTACCCTCTTCCAGCCAGACTTTCGGCGTTGCCGGTGTCAAACGCAATGCGGACGGCGCACCGTCGGCATCATACGTTTCCTGAATCAGCAGTGCTCGCAATGCTTGCAAAAATGCCGTATTTTGCGTATTGGTGAACGAGCCATACATGGAACGATAGAAATGCCCCGGATAGACACCGATAGAATCCCCTTCGCCTGCCATAAACGTTCCTCGTGTCATTCCGTGCGCCAGGTAACTGTAAAACGTCAACAACAACGGCTCGGTTTCGTCACGAGCAACCAAAATTCGCAATATCGACGGCAGGTAGACGTTGTCCATTCCGTAGGTGTAGTAACCCGCAAGTCCATGAGGTCTGTATGCGCCGATGTCCGTGGGATAGTAATTGAACCGTACCAAACCCAGAAGGAACGAACCGTGTTTACGCAGGAAACCGATAATCGCGTTCATGTCCTCCCCCTCCATCGACCAAAAACCGGAGCAAAAGGCATAGTGGATGACCAGGTTCCAATAGCTGCCCTGCCGGGTTTCACAGATGGGATCGAAAATCGTTGTTTTCGATGAGTTCAATTCCATTGGGACGAAAAGAGTTCCATCGGGCAAACGTCGCTGTGATTCCGCGATGGCTTTGCCCAAATTCGTTCGGAACTTTTCTGCGGAGGCACCGAATTCCGCAGCATCCTGTTCGTAGCCAAGCCGTTCCAAAAGCCAACTCATGTCGCGCATGCCGCGCCAAGCGAAGGTAAGTTGTGGGACACCATAACCAACATCCGGCAAATCACCAGCGACATTGTATGGTTTTAACAAGCCGCGTGGATCGTTTGCCATCTGTTGCTGAAAATCACGCATGATGCCACGGTAGATGTCCACTCGTTCACGGATGATCGTGTCATCATGGGTGTAATGCCAGTATTCCACCGGGTAAATAAGGTTTGCACTCATATCATAAATCACAAATGCCGGAGCCTTTGAAAAAGCGGGATGTTCCACCAATCCCTTGCGTGCTTCCGTTTGGTGACCATAGACTGCCAGCATCACAAGCGTGTCTTGACACTCCCACGGGAAATAGAGGTTATCGTAAACGGCGTTACCCACCGAATACCGCCAGCGCAACACCAGATTTTGATAGAGTTTATTGCGTTGGCAGTCCATCACCAGTTTTTCCGGCACCGAAAACAAGATACCGTCGTTTTCAATACGTTTCCGCCAATAACCGACCCATTCGTCCTTGATTTTCTGATAGCTGTCGGCATCAACGTTCAAATCGGACGGAAGAGCGTTTCCAAGGGCAAAGGCATAAAAAAGGACTTTACTGTCTGAGGGTGTCCACACCCACACGTTCTCCTCCCGTTTTCCCGCCGAGGCACGGAATCGTGTTCCCACATTGGACGGCAACGTGATGCGAAGCGTCGATGTTCCCTCGACCAATTCCAATCTGCCCATGGCGACCAACTTATCATCCGGTTTTGTCGGCATCAACGCAATCAATTCCTGCCGCCACTTCGCCCCGTCGGCGGTGGTGTAGGACGTGTGGAGAACCGGCAACCAACCCTCTTCCCAATACGTTTCACCGAGTCGATCAAGCGATGCACCAAACCGTTCCTCCCCTTTGACACCGACATAGAAATTGATACCGTCCTCGGAATAATACTTGTTATTATAAACCCCCCCGCCATCGGCGGCAGCCGCAATTAACGGACGCACACCATCTTCGAGTCCCAGCACCACGTTGTGCGGAGCGTACTCCCTGTATGTTTTTCCTGTCGAATAAAATAGTGGTCGCAGATAGTCTTTCACTTTATCGAAGGAAGGGTCTCCGGTTGCCAGAACTTCCTTTGTCCAAACGTCTTCGGGAGCGGCAAGTGCGGCATTGATGGCACGACTGTAGTCGGAATCTTCCACATTCGTTTCTGCATTCGGCGGATAGGAGTTGCGTTTCGCGGCAGCCAGTGCGGCAACTTCTTTTGCCGTCAGTGCTTTGTCCCACAGAGCGAACTCACCAATCTGCCCCGTGAAGGAATTGTCCTCATTTCGCGGCAGAGTGCCATAAGTCCCCACGACCAAAGGAGTGGGATACCGGTCGATGGTGATCGGTGTCGTAATCGCCTCTTTTGCTTTTGCCTCGTAGGCAACGCCGTTGAGATAGATGACCGCCGTCTGACCGTCAAAGGTGCCAGCAAGGTGATTCCAGCCGTTGAACATCTGAAAAGGACGGCTGGAATCGTTGCCACCAATGTTTCCACCCGGAGTTTCAAAGGCGAAAAGTTTACCTCCCAAGCTCAGTACGAGCGTTGCGATGCGACCTCTTTCGAAGTCATCATAAATAATCAGACCGTACTGGTAAAACGGCGCGGTGTGAGTGGGGCATGATTTGAGGATCAACGGTTTTTGGGGAGCAAAACTATTGAAGACATCGGGCTTGAACCAGACCGCGAGCGTCAACTGCTCCATCGGATTCAGCACGGGCGCATCATCAATGACGATTGCCGCATCGGAACCTGGGAAATGGAAGTAGGGATGTTCGACCAACTGATCCTGTTTGTAAAAGAGGGTAATATTTTCCAGTCTTGCTTCGGGACCGCGTCCGTTCTGTTCCGCAATACGTACGGTGTCCGTCGTTGGTGCCAGATACGCCACCGTTGGCGGCGGATAAGATTCCTCTGCCGAAAGGGAAAAACAGAACACTCCAACAATAACAACAACAGCGAGATACTTCGTCATGGGATTTGATTGTAAAAAAGGGAAGGGAAAAAAAGGGAAGGGTAAAAAAAGGAGAAGGGGAGGAGGGTAAGTCAGGCTCAATAGACCAAATGGTGTCCATTTTTCAAGGACGATGTTCTTTCAAATCGAAGGTCCATTGGGATTGACCGCCTTTGACGAGTGTGATCTCAAGCGGTGTCGTGTCCTCTTTGCACAGGAGCGACGAAAAGCCCCGTAACTTTTCCAATTCCGCCGCTCGCTTTGCCATCCGGGCAGCCAACGCTGTCGGTGAAGTGCCGGAAACATCTGTAGGCATGGGGGAGTTGGAAACGGCATCGTCGCCGGGCAGTGCCACTTGCTTATCGACGACGACCTTGAACGTTCCCAATGGTGCGCCGTTGGCTGTATAGCCAGCACATTGGGTGCGAATCTCGGCGACACCGGACGAATCGGTACGCCCCATGATACTGAGCAAACGATTGCTGGTTTCCGAACGGAGGGAAATATCGCAATCGCTTTGAGGAACGCCGTCGTTCACAATGATGATTTTGCACGGAAAAGTCGGCGGCAACTCTGCCGGACGACGATTGCAACCGACGAACAGAAGGACGAGCACGATAACAGATGGTATGTATTTCATTGTCGTATCAAAAAATGGTTAACAGAGTCGCAATCGCAAAACTATTTTTATTTTTGAGCGAAAGCCTTACGGTAAGGCAGTGGCTTCGTTGCCGTTGCGTGTACCGACGGCACCCCAGATACCGAACGGCGACGGACCTTCATGCACTGCCACGTTTCCGGTACCGATGTCAATCGTCTCAGAAATGAAACGAACAGATCCGTCCGCAAGAGCCAGTTGAACACCGCCAGCATGATCGCTTGACGCTGAAAGCACAGCGAAAGTCGGTACGTAGGAGAGACAAGACGGGGCATTGGGCGGCAAAGCCGTATGAAAACCATTCTGGTACCCATAACTTTCCACAATCCCCCAACCAAAATGTCCTCGAACCTCATACTGCGCCTTGTATTCGTGACCATCCCTTGTATTCATGCAGTAACTACGATCTCCGAGTATGCTTACATCCATGGGTGTGCCTGTATCCGGGCGAGTGTACGTAAATACACCACCCCACAGCGGGAAGATTTGGGTATCGATCATCGCCGACTCTTTGACCCGCCGAGGCACAGAAAGTGGTATCATCGGGTAGCCTGGGTAACTACCACCCGATTCTGAACTGACACAACGTTCACTGAACAGTGCCGTATTGCTTGTCCCGTCTGTGATGGCAGACAAGTTGTACCAAGTCGCATACCCGAAAACACCGCGTCCCATACCCGGGTACGCCGGTTGATTCCACGCGTAGGGTATCGGACAGTCGCCGAGATTCATGACATAACTCCTGAGCATCGCTCGCTGGGGAACCTTTCTTGGACCGTTGTTGTCGGAAGGACAAAAGAACGTACCGATTTGTCTGGTCAGTGGATGATCGAAGGGTTTTCCTTGAGAGGCTTCACCATCATCAACGTAAATCGTGAGAGTTGAATTGGCGTGGAGTACATCCGTCGCGCAATAATTATAGGTTGCAACCTGTTCGATATACGGCAACAGGAAAAAAAAACCATTCCAGTTGTCAAACACCTTGTGATTGCCAAAGCGGTCCCCGTAAGCGGAGGGCAACTTATCTTCGGTATCGTGGTGGTTGTGACAAGCGAGTGCCAGTTGTTTGAGATTGTTGGAACAAGTCATTCGCCGTGCCGCTTCGCGTGCCGCCTGCACGGCTGGCAAGAGAAGAGCGATGAGCATTCCGATAATCGCAATGACGACAAGAAGTTCGACAAGAGTAAAGGCATGTTTGTGCCGCAAATTCTTGCAGATCAACGAGTTACGTTGTCCCCCCTCCCCCCCGTTGGGGGCGTTAAAAATGACGTTGCTTTGCATAATTTGTGTCCTGTTTTAGATGGCTGGTCGGCTGCATCCGCCAACCTTTCTTACAATATACATTGGTAAAGAAGGAACGTCAAGAGGAAACCAACACGATCTGGCATTTTTTCCAACCACCATACGGACTACCCTTTCCAAAAAACTGTGGTGGGATGGCAGTGCCGAAACGCTGTAAATTACGCAGTTTGCCATTTTTGCCGATTATTTTCGTGCCCTTCTGCCCCGAAAAGCAAAGTACGAAAATAAT
>Ga0123353_10017487_pt1 | contig 10543 bp, 9 predicted proteins | sample TergutLab28metaG_3_FD_92763 | JGI IMG/M metagenome (GOLD analysis project Ga0123353, IMG submission 92763) | Labiotermes labralis P3 segment gut microbial communities from Petit-Saut dam, French Guiana - Lab288 P3 | ecosystem: Host-associated > Arthropoda: Insects > Digestive system > Gut ... | reverse complement strand
GGATCCGGGCGCCATGACTTATATTGCCATGGCGGCGGCAAAGCAATACATTGAAGAAGGCGTTCTTCCTGTTGACGGACAAGATTACGGCCCGTATGCCGGGAGCATTGTCGTAAACGAAGGAGAGACCGTTGCGTATGTACCCAGCCTGGTGTTTACACCGGAAAACATAGACGAGTTTATTGGAATATAGCGGAGACTTGTACCCTCGCCGCTATAACGTAGCGGCGGGGGTACTACGCGGCGTCAATTACCATGTATCAGAAAGGAACGTGTGAAGATGAAAGCTTTTGATACTCACATACCTACAAAATTGATTTTTGGTGTAGGGAGCATAAGCCGTTTAGGTGACACAGCCATGCAGCACGGCAAAAAAGCGCTGGTTGTCACCGTTGGTGACGATATGCGAAAGTATGGCATTTTGGATAAAGCGCTGGACACTCTTGAACAAGCAGGGGTCGGATCGGTCATATTCAGCGATGTAGAGGCCAACCCAAAAGCAAACAGCGTTGACGCGGGCGTTAGCGTTTTTAACGATAATGGCTGCGATATAGCAATTGGATTAGGCGGCGGTAGTGCGATGGACGCCGCGAAAGCAATAGCAATGGTCGCGAAGAACGGCGGGTCAGTTATGGACTATATGCCGAGGCATCCGCGCTTTGGCGTGGAGTTGAAGCAAACATATCCCGTCATCTGTGTCACAACGACTGCAGGTACCGGCTCGGAAGCAACCTGGTTTGCGGTCATAACGAACCCTGAGACCCATGAAAAACCTGGGCTTGGATGGCCTTGCATGATGCCGGTCGCATCCATAATCGACCCTGAACTTATGCTGACGTTGCCAAAAGGTATAACCGCGCAAACCGGGGCCGATGTATTCTTCCATGCAATGGAGGCATACCTGAACCAACACGCAACCCCATACACAGACATGGTATCTCTTGAAGCGATGCGGATAACAAAAAAGTACCTTCCCGTCGTGCTTGAACGTCCGGATGACATAGAGTCGCGCAGTTGGATGGCCTGGGCGAATACACTCGGTGGTATAGCGATCGTTTTATCCGCCACTTGCGGATTGCACGCCATGGGACATTCAATAAGCGGTATATCTGATATCGCCCATGGGCGGGCGCTGGCCTCGGTTGCAGTTGCATTTATGGACTATACATATGATAGTTGTAATGAGCGTTACGCTAATGTAGCGCGCATACTGGGCGCCGACATCTCGCTGCCGGATGATGAAGCGGCGGCAATGTGCGGTAGTCTGATCAAAGAGTTCCTTCAAAAATGCGAAATGCAGGTGACGCTCACTGATGTTGGCATAAGACCCGGACAGATTCCAGAAATTGTTGATATTTCCAGTAGTTCTATGGACTTTTGCATGAAGGCTACACTCCTGCCCCTCGAAAAGAATGACATTACAAAAATACTAAAAGCCTCTGTCTAAAACATAGAAAGTGGAGAGATAACAGTGAAAAAAGAATTCAAAGTTGACGACCTCAACGTATATCTTTTTGATACACGTGAGGAAATGGGCAAAATTGGAGCGATAGAGGCTGCAGGACTCATTCGAAGTGTTTATGAAACAAACGGGGTCGCGAATATAATCTTTGCCTCTTCACCATCACAGCTTGATGTTCTCGGGTCTTTGATCATTGAAGATGTTGACTGGGGGCGGGTAAACGCATTCCACATGGATGAGTATATAGGCCTTGGTATCGAGCATGCCTCATCGTTTGCCAACTATATCCGGAACCACTTTTTTAGTAAAATAACCCTGAAGAATGCCTTCTATATGAATGGCAAGGCTGAAGATATCCAAAAAGAATGTGAAAGATATAGCGAGTTGCTTGAGAAGTATCCCACGGACATAACATTCGGTGGTATAGGCGAAAATGGGCATATGGCATTTAACGATCCGGAGATTGCGGATTTTTTCGAGTCAAAGCTTATGAAGGTCAACACTTCACTGGATGCACTATGCAGACAACAACAAGTGAACGACGGCTGGTTTGCAAAACTTGACGACGTTCCTGACAGTGCCCTGACCGTAACCTTTCCTGCAATGCTTCGCGCCAGGTACCTGTTCATCACTTCACCCGGAAAATCAAAAAGTGAAATAATAGCAAAATGCCTTGAAGGAGCCATTTCCAGAGAAGTCCCGGCAAGTGTGATACGGCTCCACAATAATGCAAGGCTGTATATAGATATTGATTCGGCGTCACAACTGACCAACAATTGAGGTAATATCAGTGCGAACAGTTTTTATTAACTCCGGTATAATTTCACCTTTTCGAAAATTCACCGGCAGTGTAGTTGTAGAAGGCGGCAAAATCGATGAAGTACTGCCCGGAGAGAACGTCAAACTTCTTGATACGGATATTGTTATAGACGCCAAAGGTCTATATCTGTCCCCGGGATTCATCGAATTACATACACATGGCGGAGGTGGCCATGACTTCATGGATGGCACAGAGGAAGCCATAAGCGAAGGCTGCAGACTACATATGCGTCATGGCGTCACAGCGGTTTTACCAACGACTTTATCATCTTCCGAAGAAGAACTGTACAGGAATCTTGCGCTTATAGAAAAGGCTGCAGCCGGGTGTGAAAACATTCCTGAGATTCTGGGCGTACACCTGGAAGGCCCGTATTTTTCCCCTGAGCAAAACGCCGCCCAGGATAAAAGACATATAAAGCTTCCAAAACCGGAGGAATACAAGCAGATATACAGAAACTGCCAATCCATAAAGATATGGTCTGTTGCTCCGGAACTACCCGGAGCTATGGAAATGGGCAGATGGCTGAGAAGTAACGGTATAATCGCTTCTATAGGGCATAGCAATGCAGTCTATGAAGATATTGTTAAAGCGCGTGAAAACGGGTATACTATGTTGACGCACTTTTTCAATGGTATGTCAAGGCTTATACGGAAAGATGCGAAGATGTATCTCGGCGTTTCGGAAAGTGGATTGTGTTTTGATGACCTTGTAGCTGAAGTAATTGCAGATGGCTGTCATTTACCCCCCTGTTTACTAAAACTGATATATAAAGTAAAGGGTGCAGACGGGATATGCCTTGTTACTGATTCTATGCGCGCAGCAGGTCAGGATGTTTCAACGAGTATACTCGGAAGCATAGCAAACGGGCAACGTGTGGAAATCGAAGATGGTGTTGCCTATATGCCGGACAGAACAAGTTTTGGAGGTAGTATAGCGACTGCCGACAGGCTCGTCCGTACGATGTATACCATGGCGGACGTACCTCTTTGTGATGCGGTGAAGATGATGACTGTTACCCCTGCAAGAATGCTGGGTATAGACAACCGATTGGGCAAAATAGTCCCCGGCGCCGACGCCGATATTATCCTGTTTGACGAGGGAATCAATATAAAGCTTGTCATGGCTAAAGGCAAGATATGGATGTGTGAATTATGAATGGTGTAACTATTAAGGATGTAGCCGCGGATGCGGGAGTGTCTACCGCCACAGTTTCACATGTTATCAACCAAACACGGTATGTTAGCGACGGAGTATCAAAAAGAGTACAAAATTCCATCGACAAGCTGAACTACTATCCAAATATGCTTGTCGGTAGTTTAAAGGGCAAAGGAACCTATACGATAGGTATGATAATTCCCAGTATAACAAATGAAACATTTGGCAAAATGGCTGAGCTTATACAAACCACCCTGTTTGACCTGGGATACAACCTGATAGTATGTAATACATCTTTTGATACTGAACTCGAAGAGCGCGCATTGAACACTTTCCTCATGAAGAAAGTAGACGCTGTAATAGCAGTGCCGGCAAACTCCAGGTGTGAAAAGCTTGAGGAAATAGCCAAAACAAATACGCCGGTAATTCTTGTGGATCGCATACTGAAGGATGTAGATACTGACACTGTAGTGACAGACAACTACAAAGGGCAGTATGAACTGACGAGTTATCTGATCAGGATGGGCCATAAAAACATCGGCTATGTCGACCGCCTTATCGAGCAATCACATTCCTCAGATCAGAGGAAGGGGTATCTTGCTGCGTTAAGCGACAACGGCATTGAACCGGATCCCGAAAACATTATAAACGCGAACGGTCATTACTATAAGGCGGGTATGGAAGCCGGACACGCGCTTATGCAAAAACGGCCTTTGCTTACTGCTATAGCTTGTTATTATGATCCAATAGCCTTTGGCGTAATGCGTGGCCTTACCGACCTCGGCTATCGTATTCCGGATGATGTTTCCGTTGTGGGATACGACAATATGCTGTTTGCGGAAGCAACCTGGCCGGCATTGACAACTGCAGAAGTGCCGGTGAAACTCATCGCTGAAGAAGCATGCAGGATACTGAAACTCCGGTTGGAAGAAAATGGTTCGAAAAACGATAAGACCAATACGATACATACCACATTTCCTCCGGCTTTAGTTATACGTGAGTCCGTTAAAAGGATAATTGATCAGTAAACAGAAATGTCACTTGAGGGGAACAGTATGAAAGGATATACAGGGAAAATCCTGCATGTGGATTTATCAAACGAAGATATACAGATAGAAACACCAACTGAAGCTATCTACAGGAAGTACCTGGGAGGCAGTTGTCTGGGAACATATTACCTGTTACGGGGTATGGACCCGAAAGCTGATGCATATTCCGAACAAAACGTTATCGCAATCAATATATCTCCGACTGCAGGGGCAAAAGTGGCGGGCTCTTCGCGAGTCAGCATCACAGCCAAATCACCGCTGACAGGGTTGGTCGGCACTGCCGAAGCGGGGGGCTTTGCGGGTGCGGAACTTCGGTTTGCCGGATATGACGGGATAGTTATTACCGGGAAAGCAGCCATACCGAAATACCTTGTGATCACCCCGGACTGTGTGCGATTAAAAGACGCCGGAGATATTTGGGGAATGGTGACGGATGAAGCGCAGGCAAAAATGCGCGAAGAGATTTGCGAGCCAAAAGCGCGCAGCATCTTGATCGGTCCTGCCGGAGAATGCATGGTGAGGTATGCAAATGTTGCGGTCGATATAACACATTTTGCGGGGCGCTGCGGTTTGGGCGCCGTGTTTGGCAGCAAAAACTTCAAAGGAGTGATTATCAAAGGTTCAAAAGCGCCTGTGTTTGCGGATGAAGATACGTTGACCAATATGCAAAAGCACTTCGTGGCAACTGTTAAAGAACCAAGATATATAAGGGATGTTGGTAAGCTGGGGACCTCGATCCTTGTTCAGATATGTAATGGATTGGGCAATCTCCCAACGAGAAACTGGGCGGCTACTACATACGAACACTATATGGATATTTGCGGAGAGGCGTTAAATGAGAAATATCTGAAAAAACGGGGTTCTTGCTACTCGTGTCCTGTTGCATGCAAACGCGAGATCGAAATTAAAAACGGGGAGTTCCCGGTTGACCCTACCTATGGAGGGCCGGAGTACGAAACCCTTGGTACGTGCGGGTCAAATCTTGACATAAACAACTTGCCTGCAATATGTAAAATAAACGAAATATGCAACAAATACGGAATGGACACTATATCATTTGGCGGTACTATTGGGTTTTTAATGGAGGCAATGGAAAAAGGCTGCATATCAAAAGAGAACCTTTGTGGAGAAGAGTTGCGCTTTGGCGACGCAAAAAAGGTGGTTGAGATATGTGAAAAAACAGCGATCAGGGAAGGGGTCGGAGACCTGATTGCTGAAGGGACAAAGGTCCTCTCTGAGACGCTTCCGTCTGAAGCAAAAAAATATGCACTTCATATAAAAGGCAAAGAACTACCCGCGCACGCGCCGCACGCAAAACCCACGTTCGCGCTCGCATACTCGCTGATACCCTTCGGTCCGGATCATTGCAGTTGTGAAGCGGATGCGTTTATAAGCAGCGACCCTATATCGGAAGATGCACTAAACCTGGGACTTGATACTACTTGTGACCCTGATGAGCTTAGTTTTGAAAAGGCTAAACTCTTTAAGGTTACTCAAATACTCTTTAGTATTGTTGATTCTCTGCCTATCTGCCAATACACCTTTGGATCATGGACAGTATTCCCGTTTGAAAAGCTTGTGACATACATAGACGCCTGTACCGGTTGGCACACCTCTTTCTACGAGTTGATGTTGGCCGGGGAACGGCGGATCAACATGATGACTGCCTTTAATGCTTTAGCCGGGTTTGATGATAAAGATAATATCCTGCCTGATCAATTTACTGAGCCAATGGGTGGTACCGGCCCGTCGGCAGGTAAAAAAATCGACAGGGAACAATGGACTCAAAGCAAACAGGACTACTATACCATGTGTGGTTGGAGTAAGGAAGGCGTCCCGACAAAGAGCAAACTGACGGAACTGGGCCTGGCGTGGATCGTCGATATGGATGAAAAGTGTTTTATATGACAGGTGAAAAAATCGAAGTCGAAATCATCGTCACAGGGTATCTGAAATCAATCTGTGGCTTTGAAAAGGAAACGCTGTCAGTACCGCAAGGTTGTCCGGAAGCCTTCAGGTATGTATCAATGTGGCTGAATGATAAATTCGATATCAAACCATCTTCAGTATACATGATGTTCAATGATAAAAATGCCAATGACAACGTTTTTTCCGATCAAAGCGTTAAGCACGGGGACATTTTTAGAATCCTGCCGTTTATGTCCGGCGGATGACTGGAATGGAGTAATTATTATGAAGTATATGAGCCCCCTTGAGGAAATGAGCAAGACTACGCCCACCCGGTTTTGGAACGACAATTGCTCGCTGGCTGACCTTACTTTTTCTATAAGCCATGGCGCAGCAGGAGCCACAACCAACCCTGTCATCGTAGGGCAGGTCCTTGACGCGGAGTTTGAAAAATATGAGCCCGTTATAAGGGATCTGGCCATGAGTAACCCGGCTGCTACAGAAGATGATATAGCATGGTTGCTCAACGAGAAAATGGCGGTGGACGCTGCGGCGCTCCTCTATCCGAAGTATAAAGAATCAAACGCCAAATGCGGTTATATTTCTATACAAACCAACGCTAAATACTATCGCAATACTCAGAAAATCACAGAGCAGGCTGTCCATTTCTCCACCCTTGCAGAAAATATCATGGTGAAAATGCCGGTGACTGCCGCAGGGATCGCGGCAGTCGAAGAGAGCATCTATCAAGGTGTGAATATCAATGCTACTGTGAGCTTCAGCGTTCCTCAGACCCTTGCAGTCGCAGAGGCAGTAAAACGCGGTATGGATCGCAGAACAGCCGAAGGGCTGGATAACTCCCTGTTGCACCCGGTTTGCACAATAATGGTCGGGCGTCTGGAAGACTGGCTGTGGGAAGTTGCGGACAGGCAGAATATAATCGTGGACCCGCAGGCTATAGTTATGTCCGGTATAGCAGTTTTCAAAAACGCCAACCGTATCTACAAGGAGCGTGGTTACCATACCAGGCTGCTGGCGGCGGCTATCCGCCACCACCATCATTGGTCTGACTTCATAGGCGGCGACGTCTCTATCACGATTCCACCAATGTGGATCAGGCGGTTTGTAAACAGCGATGTAACTGTGGAAAACCGTATGGACACGCAGGTAGAACCACGGCTTTTAGGGCAGCTCCAGAAGCATTTTCCGGACTTTGTCAAAGCCTATGAACCCGATGGCATGCAACCGTCGGAGTTCGTAACCTACGGCCCGACAGTCCGCACATTGACGCAGTTTTTAACCAGCTATGACAAGATGGTCGATACAGTCCGCAGTGTGATGTTGAATGTGCAGGAGTAATAGGTTACGCACTTATTAAAACACGATTATTATAACCGCCGTCTTTACCGCATTTGCAGGTGACGACGGCTTTATATATTTTTCCTATATGCAGATTCTTTGCCGGAATACTCAGATTGAAACTCCGCCCACGCCTCTTCAGGCGTAATCTGCGAATCATCCGGTTCGCGGCTGTCCAACTCAGCCAGTATCGCGTACAGCGACTCAACGTCCAGAGCTTCATCGGAAAACGTAGAATAACGAAGGACTTCCTTCAAGTTTTCAGTGGACATCCCGCTATAAAGGTGTCTCATCAAGCCGATTGGTTATATCAAAAGTAAATAATCAATTTATATTTACCGAAAAATAACTGCAATATCGTTCTGAAACATGCAATGCAGACGCCAGAACTCCAACACCGTTTCATTAGTGAAAAAATATCCATTTCAGGATTATGCCGTCATTTTCCGTACAAATGTCCGGAAATCTTCGCCGTTGTAATTTTTCTGCTGTTGTGCTATACTTTTAATGTGGGGAGTGCGTCAATGACTAAACTGAAGTACACATTTAAGACCGATACGCTTTTTAAGTTGATATTTACAAAGCACCCGGACTTGTTGTAAAAACTTGTCGCGGTTCTTCTGGGTATCCCGCTTGAAAGCATTGGAGGTGGCTGTCGTGACACAAGCAATCGGCGCGTATCGTGAAGTAGTGGTTTCCCCCGAATTTCGAGAGTTAGAGCGTTTACGGGCAGAAGCGCGTAGTAATGAAGCGTCTGCTTTACTTAATGCGGAAACAACAAAAGCATTAGCTATTGCCAAAAACATGATTGTAGAAGCTGAACCAATCGAAAAAATAATACGATATACCGGGTTGACCCGCGTAGAAGTAGAAGGATTACGGGACGCTAAATAAATCAGCGTCCCGCTCTTTTTATAGGCTCAAATCCTTTGTTTTGGTCTGCGTTCGCTTCAATGGTGCTTCGCGCATAATTGTCGTTGTGACGAGTTGCCATACCAAAAAATTTCTTGTAATTGCACATATTTTGTAGTATCATAGCACAAATTGAATACAATAAAGGCATTGACGAGGAGGAGTACATTCTTTCTGATGCGCAGAGAGGGAGCGGGTATGACTAAAGTTGTAAAGTGACATAAAGCTGCTAAACGGCTAAAAGCTGTTAAACGGCTTATAGTTGCAAGACGACTTGAGTCGCGGGGTGTAAGCTCCCGTGAGGGAAGTATGGAAGGTGGCCTCTGAGCTGTGAATCGAACAGACCGGATTATCATAGGAAGCAGCTTCCTGTGGAATCAGTTCCCAGTAGACTTCAACGGAGTTTCCGCCGTCAAAAGCGTCTTGTGCGACAAGCCGTAAACTTGAGCATCTTGTTTCATGAGCCGCGGGGAAAGCGGTATCGGACGATACAGACCACCTTGTTGGATTTGACGTCCCGCACCGGCAGAGAGCATAGGGTTATGCGAAAGCAAACCGTGTGAATTTGGGTGGTACCACGGACAACAGTGTTCGTCCCAAGCAGTAACTGTTTACTGTTTGGGCTTTTTTGTATTCGGTTGATCTGCGTTTCGGTTGATTTGCGATTCGGGAGGATAATTCAGAGGGATAATTTTCGGAGGGACAATATTCGGGAGGAAAACTCGTAGGGACAGCATTCATAGGGACAACATTCGGGAAGATACTATTAAGGGAGAAAATTTTCAGGAGGATAACACAATGGAAAAACGATATGACTTTACTAAAATCGAAAAGCAAATGCAGGAGTTATGGAAAAGAGAGCAAACTTACCGTTTCGATGAAAAAGCGGGCGGTGAAATCTATTCCATAGACACTCCGCCTCCGACAGTCAGCGGCAGCCTGCATATAGGGCATCTGTTTTCATATACTCAGGCGGAAATGGTTGCGCGTTTTCGTCGCATGCAGGGGTATAATGTCTTTTATCCTTTTGGTTTTGACGACAATGGATTGCCGACTGAGCGGCTTGTTGAACGTGAAGAAAATGTCCGTGCCAACACCTTGCCCCGCAGCGATTTCATTGCGAAATGCATGAGGACCACCGCAAAATATGAGAATGAGTTTAAGGCTTTTTGGACGTCTCTCGGGTTCTCGGTAGATTGGGATACGGAGTATCAAACCATCAGCCGGGAAGTCCGCAGAATTTCGCAGGAGTTGTTTCTGGAGCTTGTGAAAATGGGGAAAGCGTATACTAAGGAATCTCCTGTTTTATGGTGCCCGGAGTGTCAGACTTCGATCGCTCAGGCTGAACTGGATACGGCTGATATTGAAAGCAGGTTTATTTATATTCCGTTTTTTGTTGAGGGCGGCGGTGAACGTCTTATAATAGCGACGACGCGCCCGGAGCTGCTTTACGGCTGTGTTTGCCTGTTCGTAAATCCTGATGATAAACGCAATGCTCAGTATATTGGTAAGTCGGCGACTGTCCCGCTATACAACTATAGCGTTCCGATTTTATCAGATGACAAGGTTGACATGGAAAAAGGGTCGGGAGTAGTTATGTGCTGCACTTTCGGCGACAGTACGGACGTAGAATGGTATGAAGAATATGATTTACCATACCGGAAGGTCATTTTGCCAGGCGGCGTCATTGACGGTGATGTTCCGTATATTGGCGATATGACCGTTGACGCCGCGCGAAAAGAGATCATACGCTTTCTTGATGAAGACGGATCGCTTATCAAATCTGAGAGCATCCTGCATACCGTAGGCACGCATGAGCGTTGCGGAAAGCCAATAGAAATAATCCCGTCGCGTCAATGGTATATCGACATACTGAGT
>Ga0123353_10017485_pt1 | contig 10543 bp, 8 predicted proteins | sample TergutLab28metaG_3_FD_92763 | JGI IMG/M metagenome (GOLD analysis project Ga0123353, IMG submission 92763) | Labiotermes labralis P3 segment gut microbial communities from Petit-Saut dam, French Guiana - Lab288 P3 | ecosystem: Host-associated > Arthropoda: Insects > Digestive system > Gut ... | reverse complement strand
GAAGTTTACCGAAACATCAGGTCACACATCAGTCAGGGAAAAAGCTCCCGACCTCATTATTAGAGATTATTCAAATCGCGGATTTTACCGAATTTTCGGCAAATTGCGCGGAATCAAATATAAAGATGACAAGGTATATAAGAATTTTGACTTCGGCAGTCGAATTTCGATTTTGAAATCAAATGAATGACTTGGAAGGCCAAACTTCAAAAAAGCAGCGAAACGCAAGTTTCGTACTATTTTTTACTTGCAAATTCTAAATGAAAATTGTCATTTTTATCTAGTCTCACAACCTGACTCATTTGAGATTTTTCAGTGTGAGCGAAAGCAGAGAATATCACATTTTCTATATAAAGATTGTGAGTGAAAGACCGCGGAAACGCCGAAAAACGGCCGAATTACGAAAAAAACGAAAAATTTGACTTCATCGGACACAACATTTAAACGGAAAAACAATATTCTTATTTAAAAATCGATGATGTACACTTTGTAAGAAATAAATATGGTATCTCATTCCATCAATTCATCCGTCAATTCATTAATACCGATTCATCAATACCGATTCATCAATACCGATTCATCAATACCGATTTAAAACAATTATCAAAGAACGATTATCATGAGTGACAATAATAGAGGCGGAAGACGAGACGCCGCGCCGCCGGAAGGGGAACAGGTTATTCGCGTCAGAATTCCGAAAAAGGAAGAACATGAAGTTTTAGCGATTGTTGAAAGCTTGTTGGGCGCCAATCACTTAAAACTCAGATGCATGGACGGCGTTGTCCGCATGGGCCGCATTCCGGGATCAATGAAGAAAAAGATATGGATTCACGAAGGCGATGTCGTTATTGCCGTTCCGTGGAATTTTCAGGACGAAAAAGCGGACATTATTTGGAAATATACCCACCCGCAGGTGGATTGGTTGGACAAAAAGGGCTTTTTGAGAACATAAATTCTCGGCCTGAAAATCGGGCTGCAGTCATTTTGCAGCCGCATTCTGATTTTGACTGTACCGTTCAATGAATCCGATTCATTGAATACATCAACTCCGACTTGAATTTTAAGGTGCTGATTCATGGGTCACAAAAAAATTGACAAGCAGATGAAACAAATTGAAGATAAGCGTTCAAAAGACCGTATTTTTAAAAAAGATTCATCCTTCCTGAAAGCCGAAGAAAATGTTTTTGATGTCCCCACTTTAAAATTACTTTACACCTTTTCAAATAAAGGATACATTCATGAACTCGGCGGCTCCGTCAGTACAGGAAAAGAAGCGAACGTGTTTTACGCGACCGGCGAGGACGGAGAAGTGGCCGTTAAAATTTACAGAATATCGAGCGCGACCTTCAAAGCGATGGACCCTTACATTTTAAAAGACCCGAGATTCACACACATCCGCCACAACCGAAAAGACATTATCTTTGCTTGGACGCAAAAAGAATTCCAAAATTTACTGAGGATTCAAAAAGCGGGAATCCGTTCACCCAAACCGATCATCTGCGACAGAAATGTCTTGATTATGCAATTCATGGGAAAAGACGGAATTTCGTATCCGCTCCTGAAAGAAACACAATTGGATGAGGAAGAAGCGCGGCTGATTTATGCCCAAGTCATCGAAGCGATGCGCTGTATTTTCGTCAGAGCGGCGCTCGTGCATGCCGATTTAAGCGAATATAACATTTTAATCGACACCGAAAAAATGGAGCCCGTTATCATTGACGTCGGTCAGGCAGTGACGCTGAACCATCCGAATGCCGTCGAATTCCTGATCCGCGATGTTGAAAATATCAAAAGATTTTTCAAAAAATACGGAATCTCCGAAGAAACGAAAGACCTCCTGAAAAGAATTAAACAGAGAACGGAAGAAGACGACAACTTTTCGGCGGAACCGGAAGAAGAAACAGAAGGACAGAAAAACGAAACAGAGGAGCAGGAAAACGAAACAGAAGAGCAGGAAATCGAAAAAGAACAAGATTCGAACAATGCATTAAAATAATCAAAAATCGAGAGGAAGAATGGAAATGTCACAATTTATCAAAGTACCCAAAGAAAGAATTGCCGTTATCATCGGACCAAACGGCAGTGTCAAAAAACAAATTGAAGAGACGGTAAAGGTCATCTTGGAAATCAACAGTGACGACGGCCGCGTTGAAATTAAATCGGAAGAAGACCCCGTCGCGGAGCTCAAAGCCGTTGAAGTCATTAAGGCGATTGCCCGCGGATTTTCGCCGGAAAAAGCCTTTGAGTTATTTGACGATGATCTTTTGATGCTGGACATTATTGATTTATCGGAAGCGGCATCGACTCCAAAAGAGCTGGAACGTCTGAAAGGCAGAATTATCGGACGGGAAGGCAAAACAAGAGAAATCGCCGAAAGACTCATCAACGTCAAAATTTCCGTTTACGGAAAAACCGTCTGCGTCATCGGGTACCCCGAACAGACAACAATCATCCGGACGGCGGTCGATATGCTTATCAACGGCGTCAATCACGGCACCGTCTACAGCTTCCTTGAGAAAAAGCACGATGATTTGATTCGTTCACAGTTGGATTCGATTGAATATATTGATACAGAAGAGTGAAACCGAATCTGTTTCATTCTTCCTTTTTTAGAAAAACGAGAGATAGCGGCGAAAAAACACATTTACTCTTCATCCTCATCATATTCCGTCACCGGCTTACCGTCTTCATCAAACTTCAAACCGGGGCCCGGCAGGAATTTCCCGCGTCCTTTTTTAGCGATAACTTGCGACCCGTCCCAAACCGTTTCGCCGCGGGACAGCGTCATTGTCGGGAAAATGCCGTCCATTCCTTCATAAGGCGTCCAATCACATTCTGTATGCAGATTTTTGGATTTGATTAGCACAACGCTCTTCGGGTCAAAGAATAGAAGGTCGGCATCATATCCTTTTTGCATGAAACCTTTGCCATGCCTTTCCAATCCGAAAATACGGGCAGGATTTTGGCTTGTGACCTGAATAACACGCTCAAGCGTGAACAGATTTTTACGAACGGCCGCCAGCATCAAAGGCATCAGCGTTTCAACGCCCGGAACACCCGAAGGCGCAAGACGCATCATCGTCTCTTTTTCATAAAGCGTATGCGGCGCATGATCGGAAGCAACGGCGTCAATGGCGCCGGAATTGAGAGCGGAAATCATGAAAGCCGCGTCCGCGGGAGTTCGAAGCGGCGGATTCATTTTGCCGAGCGTTCCGAGACGAGGATAATCCTTTGTTGATAAAAAAAGATGATGAGGCGTCACTTCGCAGGTGGCATTCCCTGCGGCGTTCCCCGCGGCGTTCCCCGCGGCGTTCCCCGCAACATTCCCCGCGCTGTTCAGAGGAGACAGAGACCGGCGCGCGTCCGCGATTCTGGAAACGGCTTCCGGTGTACTGATGTGGCAAAAATGAAGTTTTGCGGGAACGGCAGCGTCCCGGTTGATCTGAAAACAATCCGAAACGGCGATATCTTCGCATTCATTCGGCCGGATTCTGGAATGAACATCAACAGAAGTATCCTGACTGAGAAGTTTTTCATTGGAAAGACGAAGCTCTTCATCTTCGGCATGTATACAGGCCAAAGCGTCCAGACGGCCGATTTGAGACAGCGCGCTGCCGAGCGTTTTTTTACTGATATTGAGCCCGCCCGTTGACTCCGCCATGAAAATCTCACCAAAAACACTGGCCCCGAGGCGCCAAAGCTCTGACAGCTTATCCAAGTTGTCCGTAACGCCGCCATTGATTCCGAAATCAATCACCGATTTGCGGAGGGCGCGTTTCAGCTTTAAAGAAAAACCGGTTTTATCAATAACGGGAGGGAGGGTGTTCGGGTGCTCCAAAACGGTTGTCACCCCGCCCGCGGCCGCCGAGCAGGAACCCGTGTACCAGTTTTCTTTATGCGTCAGCCCGGGATCGCGGAAATGAACGTGGCCGTCAATGCCGGCGGGAATGGCAACCGCGTTTTGAGCGTCAATGATTTCATTATAATCAGAAATGCGGAACTCTTTGGAAATTCCGGTGATTTTTCCGTTCTCAATTAAAATTTCGGAAGGAACCAACCGTCCTTCGGAAAGAATGCGTGTATTTTTGATTAAAACGTCGGGCATATCTCATAATATGACTTGTTAAATAAATAAATGTCACCACATTCAAAAAAGAAAAATTTGAAAAAGCTGAACCACAAAAAAATAAAAGAAAAGAAAAGAAAAGGAAAGGAAAAGAAAATCAAATCAAATCAAATCAAAAATCCGATAAAGACCTTTGAGGCTTCTTTTTTTCGCCGGCTTCACGACCGGAATCAGAGGTCTTCCGCTGCTTTATTATGACATCGGCGTTCTCTTGAAGGCCGGCTTCATCCTTTTTATCCGGCGCGGTCACGACCGCAGTCATTACATCAGACGCGGCCGGCTCTGACCCGTCATGTGAATGATCCGGTTTGACTTCCTCAAACTCTTCCGGGGAGTAAGAAAACGGCTCACCCGCACCGGAAGGCCCGGCGTCAGCAGGTCCGTTGTCGGCCGCTTCTTCTTTGTAAACGGGGGCCTTGGACGGGCCCGTATCTTCAAACCCGCCGCCATGTGAAATCTCCGGCGCCGGACTTTTGGAAGAGCGGACGGCTTCTTTCTCGATTTTAGGCATAATTTCGGCGTCACCGAAATCGAATAATCCTTTTTGGAGATACTTGTCTAAAGAACGGCTGTCGATATTAAAGACTTCCAAAATGCGCTCAACAGGCGGCAGAATCTGTTTCATGATATAATATTCGGTGTCGATCGGAATGTTGTGTTTCAGAACATATTCAGGGTCTTCGGCGCGCTCAACGAAAAGACCTTTTCCGGAGATGATAACGAACGGAACGCGGGTGCCGACAGGTGTTGAAATCCCTGTGCGCTGCTTGATTTTTTCGACAACAGTCAGATGCGGCTGTTTGTTTTTGTAATTATCCGTTTTCTTAGAATAATTCTTTGTCAGGATCAGCTTATTGATAAACTCGGGATTTTCTTTCAAATTCAAAGAACGAAGACTTCCTGTAACGGAACGGACATATTGGACGGCTTCCTCGACGTCACCCTCCATCAGCACAAGCTCCAGCACATGGCCAAGCGTTTCGGAGGTCAGTTCACACCAGTCGCGGCGAACGGTTTCCATTCCTTTGACTTTGATTTTATTCGTCCAGCCGGAGCCGCCGCGTTCAAATAACCATTGAGCGTACCGTTTTTTGGCAATCAAAACCGCGCGGCGGGCAACGGCTTCAAATTCCAATTCCATTGGCGGCGGAAGAGATGCCGTTACAATGGCCGCGGCTTTGGAACCGACCAGCGCCGCATCGTCAGGCGTAAATTCCTCGGGCAGGAATTCCTTTTCATCCGAATCCGGAGAACAATGCATGAAAACGCTGTCCGTATCCCCGTAAACAACGGACAAACGAACGATTTTCAAGGTTTTGGAAATGGCGGCAGAATCCAAATCGGAAATAATCCCGGCATTGAAATCGGATTCCGTGGACATTCCTTTCTCTTTGAATTCATCTTTAATTTCGGATTTCAGCCACGCCTTGCCTTCGTAAAGGTAAATTTGACCGATGTCCTCCGTGATGATTTTTTCGGTATTGAGAATGTTTTCACGGCCGATACTGGTAACGGAACTTGCCATTTCCATGCTATACAAACGGGCGCGGGCATAACCGGTGTAGCCGTAATAACTGTTCAGCAGAATTTTCAACGCCATCTGCGTCGCGTCGAGCGCCAAGATTTCCAGTTCGTCCGTTGTCTGTTTCATCATTTTTTTCGTCTGCATGCGCCGGTTGAGGAGGTCCTCCAAAACGGAAGGGACGATTCCTTTAACAACCGCGTTTTTAACGAAAATGCCGCCGGTCGGCGTGATTTCGACATCGGATTCTTTCAGCCCGAGAGATTCCAAATCTCCCATGCTGCCGATAAGCGTTGTATAGCACAGATTGTGCGCCATCATAATGGTCGGATAAAGTGATTTGTAGTCGAGAATGATAACGTTTTCATGAAGCCCGCGGACAGGGTCCAAAACGGCGCCGCCCTTTAATCCTTCGTCTTCGCTGTCACGGTCTTCGTAAGCTTCGCCGTCGGGCTTAATCGGCATAACGCGCTGATGACGGCCGTATTCTTTCAGCATCACCTGCTCAACCATTGATGTTTGCCCGCCGTCCAAAACTTCCTGAATAACGGAATTGGTAATGCGGGAAAGCGCGATGTATTTGTCAAGCATTTTCAGATGCAGCAGCAATTCGATTGCAAGCTCCGAGTCGCGCCGAGAATAGTGGATAAAGCGGGCCAGCTTTTCGCCGTCATCGCTCCAATAAGCTTCCATTTCCGCAACGGGCACGTCCAGTTTTTCACGTCCCAGCAGTTCTTTCGCGGCATTGCGGAGCGTGTACTGTTTAAGACTGAAATTGCGGCGGATTAAAGGCAGCGCGTCCGCAATAATGCGGCCGGTCACTTCAGTTTTTACGGTTAAGCCGAATTTGCGGGAATAAACCGGACTGCCGTCCCGCGTAATCGTGGTGCGGATGTTGGCGCCCTTCTTTCTCAAAGCGGCCGCGCGGTCCAAAAGATAAGGAATGTCGAAATCTGAAATGTTGTAACCGGTGATGATGTCCGGGTCGTATTGGTTAATGACGTCAAAAACCTTTGACATGAGCTCTTTTTCATTTTCAAGCCAAATTGTTTTGCCGGCGCCGTCGGGAGAATCGCCGGTATCACTGTTAAACCCTTCCGGTTTGGGTTTTCCGACATAAACCACTGTCTTTTTGCCTTCCCAAGCCGGCTCGAACGCGAAACTGACCAAAATGACAGGAGACTTGTCCGGCGACGGCATATTTCCGTGGTCCGGCAGGCACTCAATATCAAAAGAGAGATAACGTAAAGAAGCGTTGGAAATACGGTCAGACGGTTTGACGTTTTTGGTACAGATGATGACGTCCGCTTTAATCGGAATTTCCGTTGTGAGGTGATTGCGGTCAAGCGACGGGTCTTCGTCGGCTTCGACCCACTGAAAACCGCCCAAATCCATGTCCACCAAAAAACGGTTCCTGAAAAGGATATCGCTTTCAAAAAGGTTCACGACGCCCGGGAGCTTGGCCACTTCGTCACGGATTTCGGGAACGTTTTTGGGCGCTTTCACTGTAATTTTAAGATACGGGGACGTTTCCGTCTGATAGCCGACGGGAGCGTATCGTAAAACGGTATCAACGCGGACAATCTGAGGGAAGGTTTCGAGCAGCTTCTCCGTTGTTTCTTTTGGAGAGACGCTTTTGGCGTAAAAGAACGGCTCAAATCCGGGAATCAGACAGCAAACACTTTCCCCGTCATCGCTTCTGCCGAAAAGCCGAATCATCGGTTCGTCTTCGCCGATGAGTTTATAGTCAGCGTCAAGAATTTGGAAAATCATATCGGCATATAGACTTGTTTAATTTAATATATCCTTTTTGGATTGAAAAGAGACATTTCGATTGAAAGCGAAACCGATAAAAAGGAAGGTTGAAACGCTCCGATGAGTGAATGGTAATAAAAGCGGCAAATCCATTCACCGATGTTAAAAATAGTAAAACAGCCGCGTTTTTACCGGTAGTCGGGTGACATGACCCGAACTGCCGATTGCCGATTTGATGCCCGGAGCGTGACTCGAACACGCGGCCTCCAGATGTCTCAGGAATTTTGAAATTCCAATAGACGCCTTCATTTTTTCCCTATGAGTCTGGCGCCCCAACCGACTAGGCTATCCGGGCAGTCGGATGCAGTAGAATAGACATTGTGGTATTAAAAAGTATTGATTGAAAACAGAAGAGGACAGAAGAGGACAGAAGAGAGCAGAAGAGAACCAACGCCTTTCGGATATTTCAAAAAAAAGGTCTGTTTTGAAAGACGTTAACGTTAAACAGTTAAACACCGGGTATACATTTAATTGGTTGAGAAACCTCTCTTCAAGCAGTCAAAAAATGAAGGTGATTGAATGCAATTAGATCAGAAATCAATGGACACAATTTTTGAGGAAGCGCGGACGCACAGATATTTTGAAAAAAAGGAAATCCCGGACGAAGTGCTGATCCGGCTTTATGATATATTGAAAATGGCGCCGACATTGGCGAATTGTCAAGCCGGCCGTTTTGTCTTTGTCAAAAGCCCCGGCGCGAAAAAGAGGCTGCTCCCCCTTGTTGATGAATCGAATGCCCGAAAAGTCGAAGAAGCCGCTGCAACCGTTATCATTGCACACGACACAAAATTTTATGAATATATGCCCCGCCTTTATCCGCACGTCGATTTTTTGACTCTGTTTTCCGAAAATAAAGAATTCGCAAAAAAGACGATGGTTTCAAGCGGCAGTATGCAGGGCGCGTACCTCATCATTGCCGCGCGCGCGCTCGGACTGGATTGCGGTCCGATCGGCGGCTTTGACAACGCCGCCGTCGACAAGGAGTTCTTCCCGGACGGGCGCTGGAAATCAGACTTCCTGTGTAACTTGGGCACAGGCGTCAAGAGCAAACTGCACCCGAGAGAAGACAGACTCAAATTCGAAGAAGCCGGTAAAATTCTTTGAGCGGGAAGCTGGAATTCAATCATTAAAAAAAGCGGGGATAAGTCCCCGTTCAATTCTTTTACGGCAGAACGTTTTTTTCGGATTTTTCAATACCCTGTCGCCGTTGCCAAAGACTCCAAAGCCGGATAATCAACGGCGCCCGTGACCGTAACAAACATACTGCCGAGTTCCCACGTTAAGATGCAGCGGCCGTATTGAGGCGGTGTTTCCGTCGTTGCTTCAAGCAATGTTGCCTCATGCCCGTTTACATAAACGGTCGTGATTTTGCTGTTGCCGCCGTATTGTTTGACGTGCGACTCTTTCATCATTTGAATGTAACCCGCGGGTTCTTTGGAAGTGCCGGCCAAAGCGGTATCATAATATGTTAAAAAGACCGGCGTTTTGTTTTCACCGTAATGGTAAATGCCCTGATAACCCAGAAGCGCGTCCGTCACGCCGATGTGTTGGCCGTGAGACTTAACGGTTGCCGTCGACAGGAATATAAACCCGTCGGGAACGGAATCGACAAGCGATAAATTCGAGTTAAACGGCGGAACAACGGGGGCCGGAGGAGAGGTGTTATTTGAGTTGTTGTAACTGCCGTCTGACGTGCCGTTTGAAGAACTGTCGTTTGACGCGTTGTTTGAAGAACTGTCGTTTGAAGAACCGCCGTTTGAGACGCTTTCGGAACTGTCGGCGCCGTCATTACCTAAACAGCCGGCGGCACAGACAAAGACGGCTGTGATGACAAGAAGCAGCCAAATCAATTTTCCTGTTTGTATGACCATATTGAATCCCCTGTGTTTTTTTGATGAATGGACGAATAAGCCGAGCCTGTTTAAGCCGGGCCTGTTTATGCCGAGCCGGTTTATGCCGGGCCGGTTTAAGCCGGCCGCCGTAAATTAAAGATTTGAAGCTTCCGCAAGCGTTTGAATGACCGAGTAATTGACCTGACCGTTAACGATGACCAAATAACTGTTATCGTATTCATCGCCCGACCAGTTCGACCAAACCAAAATATACCGGCCTTCCTGCGGCGCGTCCAAAACAGTCGCCTCAAGTAAAACGGCATCATGGCCGTTGATCCAAGTGGTCGAAATTTTGCTGTCACTGCCGTATTTGTCCCGATGCGACACAATCATTTCCTGAATTTGGTCACTTGCCGTTGTCGGAGGAACGCATCTGTAAACGGATAAATAAATATTTGAATTATCATACGTCAGCATATTTCTGTAGCCTGACAACGCGTCGGGGATTCCGAGGCCTTGTGTGTTAGCGACAACCGAGCGCGTTGCCAAATGCGTAAATCCGGCCGGAAGCGGAGCAACCGTAACAACGCTGGCATTGAACGCCGTAATAATTTCCGCGTTGGGCGGAGGATTAACCGGTTCATTTGACGGCGGTTCCGCCGCATCGTCTTCGGAATCGCTGTCAAAATCACTGTCAAGCCCACTGTCAAACCCACTGTCGCCGCCCAAACAGCCGGCAACGCCGACAACTGCGGCAATGAGAATCAGAATCAAAATAAGAATTGTTTTTTTCATAAAACCCCTCTACTGTAAAAGAACGGATTTAACCTATAAAAGAGATTTGAAAAAGAGATTTGAAAAGGTCATTTCAGGAATATTTCCGGAAGAGAAAAACAGAAAACAGAAAATTGCGGCCGAGGCGAAGGCCGCGACTTCAGGGAAACATCCCGTTCATAACTTGCCGGATTTTCAGAGATTGGAAGCGGTAATCAAAGGTACTAATGTCTCCCAATCGATTTGACCGTTGACTTGACCTTTTGAAACAAACAGCAAACTGCCGCGCGTCCACGCAATCATATCCGGGCCGTTTGCGGAAGTGAGTATTGTGACTTCATGCCCGTTCAGCTGAGTCGTTTCAATGATGATGTCACTGTAATTTCCGGTGTATGAACTTTTCATCATCTGATAATATCTATCGGACTCGGCCGTTCCGTTTGTCGTGAAACAGTAGAGATAAACGGTTGCGTT
>Ga0123353_10017484_pt1 | contig 10544 bp, 6 predicted proteins | sample TergutLab28metaG_3_FD_92763 | JGI IMG/M metagenome (GOLD analysis project Ga0123353, IMG submission 92763) | Labiotermes labralis P3 segment gut microbial communities from Petit-Saut dam, French Guiana - Lab288 P3 | ecosystem: Host-associated > Arthropoda: Insects > Digestive system > Gut ... | reverse complement strand
GGGCTTGTTTGGTAGATGGTTTGGGCAGAATTATGGCTTGTTGGGGGTTATGGGTTGTTTTGTGCTTGTTTTTGTGTTTGGTGGTGTTTTCCCGTTATGGTTTGTTTAGATAAGTTGTTTTTGGGGTTTTCCCGTTTGATGTTATTGTTTTCCCGTTTTTTCCCAGTTTACATTTGTTTTTTGTTGTTTTGTTAAGGCTTGTTTTATGGTTATTTGGATATTTTAGTTGTTAGAAATGGCGTGTTTTGTGTTTGGCGGTGTTTTCCCGTTATGGTTTGTTTAGATAAGTTGTTTTTGGGGTTTTCCCGTTTGATGTTTTTAGAATTTTAGAGCATAAATAGAGTTTACACTGATAAGAAAAACGGGTTTTTCCCACATTGAAATACGCCTTAACGCCGGCCAGCAGTCAACAGACAAGATGTTCCACAAAGGAAGCACTCTATCAATATGCCAAACTATTTAAATCAAAAAATCGGTTAGATTCAGGACTCTTGACTTGTATAAAACAGATAAAACGTGGACCAAAATCAGTTTTCATTTAGCCCATTGACTTTGATGATGTGTTTCTCAATTATACTTTTTGCTTCTTCGTCAAATATACCCAAACTGCGCTCTTCTAAAGAATTTCTTACACACAGATACCGCTTACCCCCTACCGTCTTAATTCTAAAACGCCAACCCTCACGCACAAAATTCAACATCGAACCCTCCTTAGACGCACTCTCCACCGATTGCGATTTATTAGTCACCTCATCTAAAGGAGAAGACTCGAAGAGTTGACTTGGCAACTCTGCAGGCTGCTCAATATCTTCAAGCCCAAGGCACTGTTGGCCATCTTTAGGGGTATTGTTTTGTTGGTTGTTGAACATGTCTATGATTTCGATGGTTGCCATTTCGGGGCGGTTAGGTTCAAATCTGGCGGCATTAGCCACTAACGTGGCATTCCACTCCCAAAGCTTCTCCCGCAACTTTTCCGCATCACTCTGACTGGGTACGATAAAGACCGTTGGAAAACCCATTTTCCGATTACGCCCATAATTCCCCTCCAACCTATCCCAATGACGCTGCGGATAACACTCCACCTCCACAGCAAAACTACGCAAATAATCCCACTGCATATGATCAATGAAGCCCTTAGCACCATCAACCCTTGCAGCAGGTAGTGTAGGTGTAACGTAGAGGTCTGCGAGGCTTTCATCGGTTTCGCCATCGTCTATGCGTACAATCCAGCCGTTCTGCCAATAAATTTTGCGCTGCGCCATAATAGCCAAAATATGATTAACACCACCTGCTTTCTCACCTCTAAACGTAGTATCCAAAAGCCGCTTAGCCTTACGGTCACTTAGATCCAAGCGCCACAACCGTGTACGCACCTCTTTAGCTCGTAGCTCTTTTTTGCCATACGCATAGGCCTCTTCGCGTAGTTGGCGCACGGTTTCTTCTTTAACACTTAGCCAAGCATCACGTTTGTTGTTGTCTACTGCGAGGTTTTTGAGGGCATTTGCAAACCCCATATCGCTGAGCACATACGGCTTAGGTTTGGTTGGGTCATACAAGAGCTGCTTCTGCAAAGCGTCCTCATCAATTGAACCACCATTTAGTCGAATTGTTAAAAGGATTACCCATTCAGCGGGTGTGACGGCCCAATCTAGAAAGGCGCTTTGTACTGATTGGTTTTTAACTTGTCCCATCAGCTCATCTACATCAACTTGTTGACCGTATTTTTTAAGACTATAACAGATTACAGCCTCAGGGTTGGTTGAGCCGGTTTTGTAGTCGAGGGTTTCTAAGACTTGGTATTCGCGGTTGCCTTTGAAGGGTGTGGAGACAAAAAACAGGTAACGGGGCAGGTTCATTAGGGTTTGGTAGCCGTAGGTTTTGGGGTAAAACTTTTCAAGTGCTCTAGCAGTATCCTCCCCAACTCTAAACGATACAATGGTTTCACAGGTCTGAACGATGGCGTCTTGGATGTCTCTGCGGTATTGTGTTAGATATTGGCTTGCAAGGGTCATAAAAACCTTAAACTTTCGAAGCGACTGCAACACCTCAGGAATACTTTTGGTGGTGTATCGGTAGGCTTCATCTACATATACAAAAAAGGGGTTACGATCCGCCTCAGGAGTATCCTCCCTTGACATACCCGCATTATACACAGCAGACAAAATCAAACTACCCAAAAAATTAGCAATATCCGAAGTAACTTTACCCTCAGGCAAATCCACAATCACAATCTTACCCTCATCCATAACCGCCCGAAAATCAATACCACTTTTCTCCGCCATAAACATAGGCACAATAATCCGCTCCTGAACAAGACGATAAAGCTTAGTTAGGACGGCAACTGAAGCGTCTTTGGGCATTTTGTCGTATTGTTTTTCCCAAAATATTTTGACATTACGGTCTTTGCATTTGGCTGTGAGCATATCTCGAAAATCTTGGTCAGAGAGAATATTGTAGAGATCAGGCAGTTTGGCACATTCTTTTTCCATGAGTAGGTATAGAGCGTTTAGTAAAATCATGTCAAGACGGGGTCCCCACCAACGCTCGTAGAGCTTCTCTAAAGTGTCCATAAACATTCGGGCGACTACGTCTCGTTCGTAGGGATTGTGGTGTTCTAAGAAATTTATTTGTAAAACACGATTGTCATATTTATCTTCGAATGCTGACCAAGGATTAATGTATATTACTTGATCCCATTTTTCAGGCGGGATATGAGTTAGGACAAGTTGGGTGAGGTCGCTATGGGAGTCTATAACCATAAAGCCTTCGTTATGGTCGATATGCTGTTTTATCATAGAGAGCAAGAAGCGTGTTTTACCTGACCCAGGAAACCCCATAACAAGACTATGAATCTTATCCGAAGCGTAAATGCCTCGTTTTAGTTTTTTGCCAATAACAGGGTCTGTTTCTGCATCAATACCCAATATATGGAGTCTTAGTTTATTTGTTTTTAGACTTGGATTTTGGTCACTCACGTTTTGAACCTTATCTAGAGAGACATATCTGCTCTTTTAAAAAAGGAAAATACAGACGGCGTAAAAACGGTTAGTTCGGATAGCAACACCAGTTTTCTCGTATTTTTAGCATAGTAATATCAAATTTCATAATTTTATCACTAACATTGGAAATATATGGAAAAATTACAAATACGTTGTGTAGATTTTATTTTTGCGCAGTTTGATTATATGGTGAATCATTATACGAAAAATTGCAGTGGAGAGTATTTCGCGTTTGTGGGAAATTATTGGTAAACATACTTTTGAGGTTGTAGATACACTTACGGCGGTGTTATTGTAGTGTAATGGTATAGGACGCGGTGAAAGTACCATTTACAGGAGTTTAGTAATTGCACAGCTTTTGTGTGGATGTATCGTATTTTCCTCTACGCGTCCAATAAGTGGAATAAAAATGGAGCTGAGCTTTTTTGTTATCTTTCCAAGAATTGGATGGTTAAACCTTTGGTGGATGTGCAGTCGATCGTTAATTGATTGGTTATAGGTAGACTGTTACGGATTTAAGGTCTGTTTGTGTTTGGGATGATACAGAGTATGAGAGCGCTATAAAGGTCTCAGATGAGGAAATTTACGATAATAAATATTGAAAATTGGTGCTTTTGTAACTTGGAACTATCATATCTCACCCAATAGAAATGGATGAGCTGTTTCTTAATAAACCCATATTTAAAGTGGATTCATTGGATATTTATTTAACAAATACATCAATAGTCTTATATGCAGTTATGCACACGCTTCCAGTATTATGCATAGTTTATGGGCATTATTACAATAATGTTACGCCAATATTGTATTTTGTTTATAAACCCTTTCAACAAACTAAATACACACAATTATGTTTAACATTTAGCCATAACAAGTAAAATCAAAATAAAATTAACAAACAAAGAAAAGGAAGAGCATTAAAATGAGGAATTTCAATGATGCTGTTTGGAAAGAAAATGTAACTAATGTTGTAAAAACTATCCGTGAAAATGATATAAAATTTGTTAGGTTGCAGTTTACTGACATTAATGGTATGTTAAAGAATCTTGCGGTGAGTTCAAAAAATATTGAAAGTATTTTTGAGAATGGGCAGTCATTTGATGGTTCTTCAATTACAGGTTATAGATCTGTTGAAGAGTCTGATATGGTTTTATATCCTGATCCAACAACTTTTGCAATTTTGCCTTGGAGGCCCAAAGAAAAATCTTCTTGTAGACTTCTCTGTGACATCTATACTCCACAAAATAAACGCTACGATGCTGACCCCCGCTACATCCTTGAAAAAACCATTGAAAAAGCCTGTCAAGTGGGTTATAAATTTATGTGTGCACCTGAGCTTGAATTTTCTATAGTAAAAGAATCTGAAAACGGCGGTTTACCCACTCCCATAGACTTATCGGGGTACTTTGATTTCCATCCAGGCGACTTAACTGATGATTTAAGACGTGAAATCGCTGACACTGCCGAAGCCTTTGGTATAGACATAGAAATCAGCCACCACGAAAGCGCCCTAGGTCAAAACGAAATTGACTTCAAATACGGCGAAGCCCTAGAAACAGCTGATCGAGCTATCACTCTAAAAATGTGTGGAAAAGTCGTCGCCGCAAGAGCCGGATACCTAACAACATACATGCCAAAGCCCTTCCAAGGCATAAACGGCAGTGGCATGCACATTCACCAAAGCCTATGGAGCCTCGATGGCACAATAAACATGTTTTTCTCTGAAAAAGACGCAAAACAAGGTTACCTCTCAGAGAGTGCACGCAACTTTATCGGTGGACAACTTGCACACGGACGCAAAATGTGTGCCATACTTAACAGTTGGCCAAATAGCTTCAAACGACTAGTTCCCGGATATGAAGCTCCTGTCTATATTGCATGGGCACACAAAAACCGCAGCCCACTTATCCGTGTACCAAACTTTGGCGGCAGAAAAAGCGCTGCAAGATGTGAAATCCGCTGTCCAGACGGTGCAGGCAACCCATACTTACAATTTGCAGTACTACTAGCCACAGGTCTTGACGGTATTAAAAACAAAACCGACCCGGGAGAACCCGTGGAACTAAACGTTTACCACATGAGCTATGAAGAACGCAAAGAACGCGGTATAGTCTCCCTGCCAGAATCCCTAAAAGAAGCTCTAGACGAACTTGCAACAAGCGAGCTTATGAAAGAAACCTTAGGCGAAACAGCCTTTGAAAACTTTTTAAAAGAAAAACGCCGCGAATGGGACGCCTACCGCCTACAAGTAACCGAATGGAAAGTAAACCGCTACATCAAACGACTCTAACAAAACAAAACAAACAAGAAAACTTTTAGCAAAAATTTCTTGTAAAGAAACGATAGACAAATGAAACCGCTGATTCACCACCAAAACACTAAAACAGGCTAAGTTCTATAAAACGTTAAATGAAAAATCAATACATTCGTCACTGCGCAGACATGAATGATTCTACACCAGTTGAAGTACTGGGATGGATTAAAACAAAGCGTGTCTTGAAGAACACCATTTTTTTAGATATTGTTGATTCCTCAGGAGAAATTCAAGCTGTAGCACTAAAGAGCAAACTCTCCCAACATGAGTATGAACAAATGGAACAAATATCCCCCGAAGTAGCAGTTAAAGTATCTGGGATCATTAAACGAGAACTGAACAAACGAGTTGAATTGTCTGTTAAAAACCTTGAAATAATCGGTGATGTCAAATTTTGTGTTGACCCTTGTCCTCGTAGCAATTTTGATATTTTTGGAAAAAAGCATGTTAACTATGTGTTAAAAAATCGCCATCTTTATCTCAGAAATGATAAGTTAATGGCTGTGTTGAGATTCAAGAGTAAATTTTTAATTGAAGCGCATAAATGGTTCGATAGCAAAGGCTTCGTTTTTTTAGACGCACCAGTTCTCACGATGCTTCTTCTCTATGATGATGACTCAGCTTTTAAATTGAATTATAAAAATGAAGCAAAGAAAGAAAATGATGTATTTTTATCACAATGCAACATGTTTCAATTGGAAGCGGCAGTTCATGCATTTGAAAAAGTATACAATATTTCATCTTCTTTCAGAGCCGAAAATAGCAAAGGTAACCGGTACCTACGCGAGTATTGGCACTTGAAGGCTGAAATAGCATGGATGAATTTAGATGAACTTGCTACATTCGCTTCAGAAATGTTTTTTGAAATTACAAAAAACACCGTAACTAAATCCCAAAAGGAATTGGAGATCCTTAACACACCAGTAGACCTTGATTATTTAAAACCGCCATTTCAAAAAATCACCTATGATAAAGCAATCGACTTACTACGTTCTGAAGGCAGAAAAATTGAATGGGGAAAGAGTCTTAGAACGAAAGATGAAGAAGTACTCGGAAGGTTACTAGGCGAAAAACTATTTTTTGTTCAAGGGATGCCGAATACGGCAGAAGCATTTCCGTTTTCCAAGAATAAAGAAGACCTACGACTAACTCAAACATGTGATTTGATTGCACCTATGGGATTTGGGGAACTGCTGGGAACGGCAGAGAAAATTACTAACAAAATGGCTTTGCTTGAGCGAATGTCCGAAAAAGGGAAGAATACACCTATTGATATGGAACGATATCAATGGTATATTGATCTGAGAGATTACGGTTGTGTTCCTCATGGAGGTGTGGGAATGGGTATAGAGCGTGTAATAAGGTACTTACTCAAACTGCCCCATGTGAGAGATGCAATTTCATTTCCAAGATTATGTAATCGTGTTCCGAACCCATAAGGCAGTTTGTTTGTGTCCAAAGCCAAAACTGGAATAGAGGTTATGTTTGACTTATACTCACGTTCGGCAGTTTTCCCTAAAACAGCCCAGAATTAATTTGTCATCTACCAAACATCCAAAAAATAGGACAAACTAAATACAAACAACCAAAACTAAAACGAAAAATAATTCAACATACTTTTTCTCCTAAACTGCCGAATGAGTTTTAACGAATATTCACTCACTATTACTCAGGCATAGTTATACTTTCTGGGATTTTAGGGTGCTAAATGGGAATTGATTGGTTCTACGTTCGATCAATAAACAAATGCAGTCGATACTACTTTATAATGTGGTCAAAACAGTACAACAAAATATTTGGCAACAGTTTTAATGAACTAGGGTGAACAACAGGCAGTTCACTTTCGATAGACCGCTAGGTTAACTTTCGCTAAAATTAAGGGAATTGCTTTAACACGTTCTTTATATAAATCACGTTTTTCTTCATCCAAATTGTCCCATTCCATTAAACAATCATCCTGCTTTTTTATGCCGTTACGACCAGACTCATATTTCCAGCCATACATCTTTTCTTCACGCCACCGTTCATATTCCAATTTAGCCATCATAAGAATTTCATCTTCGGCAAAAGACTGAATAACTTGACCAGTAGAGCCTTTTGGTTGCATAAAACACCCTATGAGTTCAAGTTTATCATGATAACTTTTTATCTGATTAAATTTAGCAAGCTGAACTTCAAGATCCAACTCAGTCCAAAGTTTTGCATTACACCGAATAAATTGATCACAACCATCCGCGTGAATATTTTCAGCTATTTGCCATTCAATAGAGTTTTTAATGACTGGCAACACCAGTAAATCAGCAAATGCACGAGTATAAACATGCGAATCTAATTGAGAAAATATTGGTAACGAAGAAGCCTGTAATTTTTTTCCTTTAATTATACTTTGTTTAATGATGGTCTCCATGCTTCGAGTTCCATGCTTATATGATGGCACATGCAACATAGCAAATATAACATCAACATCAATAAACCGATTGTTATTTACACTTTCTTTGAGCCTGCTGTCACGTTCACAGAAACTACGGAGCAACAAAGCACGACGAAGGATGTAACTTTTTTCATCGCTTGCACGTGGATTTGGTCCAGCAATATCAATACTACCTCTTATACGGCTGACGAAATCAGGTCCCTTTTGTTCTTTAAACTGTTCAAGGTTTTCTGGTTTTTGAAATTCTTTAAACGTCGATACCGTACTACCTGTAAATACCATGATGCACTTACCCAGTGAATGTTTACCAGTACTATCATAAAACTCGCCGTCTTGCATTGGTGCTAGAAAAGACTTTAACCAGCCGAGAGGCTTATGGTCAAGCCCAGCTGAATCAAATTCATCAAAAACGATAAGGGGCAGTTTTTCCTGCAACCTGATGTCTCGAATCCATTGAAACGCCACGCTAAGTTCTGAAAAATTAGTAAACTGGGATACGTTGAATATTTCACCATCAAATTCTTTTTCGGAAAACAAACTCTCTACAATTTGTTTTATACCAAATGATTTTCCAGAACCAGGAGAACCGAAGACGGCAATAGACAAAGGTTTTTCATTGTCGTTATTTTTGTATTCTTCAATCATATTACGTATATTGCTGAATGCTTCGATTTCCCAGCGGTCAACAGTTTTTAATTTTCCGATTTCCAACATCGGATAACCTTTTATATATTCATCACCGTGTAAAACGTAGTTAGTTGCCTGTTCGACAATATCTTTGCGATCTTTATCATTCGCAATATGCCACGTGTCCAATGGTACAGTGTTTCCCCCAGACAAGATTTTAACTGGAAATGGTTTCACTTTTTCGTTCATGCCATCAACTGGTATTGCATCAAACGGAAAGTCTTCAATGATATTAAGCTGAAACCCCGTCTTAACATATTTAATACCACTATCCAAAATCGGCTTCATGCATAGTTTATTGCCATTAAGCACGTTTGTAAATTGTAACCCTGTGGACGCTACCATAAGAGCAAAAGCATCCTCAAGTTGCCCTTTTGTTTCTTTGCGAATTGTACCCTCCGCCTTGCCGTCATTAAGCATAAGGTCAGCAGAAGTTATTACGCCATTGTCTGTTTTGATATGCACAGCTCCATCTTCAGCAAATGTAATCAGAATATGAGGAGCCTCCAACAGATAGGATATGTTGTCGTTATTGCGCAATTGCCACAAAAGATTAAGTGTCGTACGTTCCCATGATATTGCTTCACTGATCATAGCTCCGTTATCACGCAAAACATTTGCATCCAACATAAGAAAACATTTTTTTGCGATCTTCGGAAAAATTAACTTGTCAGGTAACACCTCTTTTGATGCCCACAAAACATCTTTCCCGTCAATGAGCGAAACATTAATGTCATCAAACCCGTGATCCCATAAAATAACGCTATCGTTATTCTGTGAGGTACAATTTGTATTTAATTTCTCATTAACAACCATCAATTTTCGAGAAACAGCATAATATTCCGTCTTGTCGTCTCTTTCATATTTTGAGAGATCAAAACATTCGTTATGACACAAGGCATCATTGGCTGATACATCAATTTTGAGTATCTTCGCTATAAGTGCTGCACCCCCCGGAAGTTTAAAAGACTGTGGTTCACCATCATAATTTTTACTATAATAATATGTACGCAAATAAGAGTGACCAATAATTTGAAGCCCCATACTTATTCCTCATTTTTGTAGATCCGCTTTCGGGTTATCAACTAGGCATCTCCAATTGTTGATGAGACTAATTGTGTTAATTATGGCGCCGTCGAAAGGACTCGAACCTTTGACCTACTGATTAACAGTCAGTTGCACTACCTGGCTGTGCAACGACGGCATTTTTTCCTATAACATTTGGTAGAGTACTATTTTGTGTGCCTAATATTTTTTGTGCTTCTAAGGGCCTTGGGACAAAAGTAGTTTGAGTTGTTTTTTCTTGGTTGCCCTTGTGCGTATGCATACTTTGAGAGCAGATATATTTTTTGAAATCTAGCTTCGTACTAGAACATATTATGGCATATTTATAACCATATGCCGCAATGTTTTGCGTATGAAACGCCTAACGGTCAAAAGCACCAAAGAAATGCTCGAAGTCCTAGAAGAAACCCGCGAAACCCTACTCAAAGACCACAAAACAGACTACCCCTACAGCCAATGGGAACAAAAACGAACACAAATAAAACAACGCCTAAACAACCTGCCCCAATACGTACACCAAGCCGTAGAAACCATAAACAAAGAAGAACAAAAAATGGGCCGACCCCCCAAACTAGACCTAGAAAAGAAAACCAACTTGTTCATAATGGTGCGTTTCTTAAACAAATCCAACCGCATGGCAGAGCAATCCCTCCACTACTTCCAACCCCTCTTTGGAGTAGATGTGAGCTACAAATACATTGAGCGCCTCTACAGCGATCCTGAGGTCAAACTGGTGTTGCACAACGTCTTTGTCTTACTTCTAAAAGACGAAAACGCAATCAGCGGCGAACTATCCGGAGACGGCACAGGCTATGCTGTGAGTGTAGAGAACCACTACCGCACTGGTCCTCAGAAGTATGGGAAAAAGTTTGTTCATTTCTTCTCTTTGATTGATTTGTCGTCTGGTATGTATGTTGGGTGTGGAATGTCTAAAGTATCGGAGCTGGAGGCTTTCAAAAAGGCTTTGGCTATGTTGAGGCACTTAGGCATTGCCATTAAATCTTTGCGGCTGGATAAATATTTCAGTACCCGCTATGTTATCAAGCTT
>Ga0123353_10017483_pt1 | contig 10544 bp, 5 predicted proteins | sample TergutLab28metaG_3_FD_92763 | JGI IMG/M metagenome (GOLD analysis project Ga0123353, IMG submission 92763) | Labiotermes labralis P3 segment gut microbial communities from Petit-Saut dam, French Guiana - Lab288 P3 | ecosystem: Host-associated > Arthropoda: Insects > Digestive system > Gut ... | reverse complement strand
CGTTTTATTTATATCTTTCTTTGCTTTTTGAGCAAAGCAGCGTGAAATAGATCGCTCCAATGGAAAACAGCGTAATTTGCGAAACTTTTTGATAGTGGTTCATATAATTCTTGGAAAGTGCAGTTATTATGATGGCCCAGATTTATCGGATAACAAAAATATGTCTCAACCATTTCTTTTTTTTCGTGCTTACGGATTTGCGATTATTCTTGCCGTCGTGTTCATGCTTTCCTTTATTTGGCTTGGTACACGATGGACTTTGCAAAGCAATTCGAACAATGTCGAGGATTGGCTGCCGGAATCCAATGAACAGACCAGGGTTTACAAATGGTTCGAGAAAAATTTTCCGGCGGAAAGTTTCGTCGTCATCAGTTGGGAGGATTGCAAGGTTGCGACATTCGACGGCGTGAAACACGACGAGGACAAAATCGAGCTTTTTGCACGGCGTCTGGTGCCCGAACAGACCATCAATAACATGGGCGAATGGTACAATCCGCAGCCACTCGTTGCGGAACTCGACGCCTCACAAGTGAGAGAGCGATTAACGCCGCCGGAAAACGGGGAAAATGATCCCGCCGGTGACAAGGTACGCACATTGGCAGCCATGACCGAGGGCATCATTCCGGCGGAATCGAAAACGGATGAAACCCAACCAAACGACGATTCTCAAAAAGCGTATTTCAAGTCGGTGCTGACCTACCCGCGTTTGAAAAAAATGCTGCTCCAGGAAAACCCGGGAATGTCCGACGAGGAAGTCAACGAACGTCTGACGGGGGTTTTGGTCGGAGACGACCATGCCAGCACGGCACTGATGGCCTATCTCAAGACAAAACCGAAAGGCAAGGAAGCGGAAGAAGTCATCAAATACGTCCGTCAAATCGCCGTGGAACTTGGAATTGAACCGCCCCGTGAAGAGGTTCAGCGTGCATGGTATCAGGTCGCCTTTGACAATTTCACCGGTATGGTGCAGGAAATGGTCTATGGTCGCCAGACGGACATGTCGGGCGTCATCATCGGCGGAACGCCGGTTGACAACGCGTCGATTGCCGAAGAAGGCACGCGGACGCTCTATCGCCTGGCCGGTTTCTGCGCCTTGATCGGACTGGGCATGGCCTATCTCTGTTTTCGCAGTATCCGCCTGACCAGCTTCGTGTTTTGGACTGCCATCCTGTCGGCGGGCATCTCGTTGGCGACGGTTTCATTCACCCGTTCTCACTGCGACACGATCATGCTGAGTATGCCGGCTCTGGTTTATATTCTTGCCATGTCGGCCTCGATTCACCTGATTAATTATTACCACGACGCGATCCGCGAGGGAGGTCTTGTCGCGGCACCGGAACGCGCGATTAAGCTCGGCTGGTTTCCCTGCTTCATCGCGGCCTTGACCACGGCCTTCGGCCTGGGATCGTTGTACACCAGCGGTCTGGTGCCGATTCAGAAATTCGGAATTTATTCGGCTCTCGGGGTGATGTTCACGCTGGTGATGATTTATCTCTTTCTTCCGGCGATGCTCTATTTTTATCCGTCGAAAAAATATGCTCTCAAGTACGGCGGGAAAGGCTTGGAAACGGAAGAACACAATTCAAAAATTCTGAAATTCTGGCACTTTGCCGGGGACAAGATCATCAACAACAGCAACAAGGTGGCGATCGTCTGCCTTGCCGTCATGCTCACTTTCGGATGTGGTTTGTACTTCATCAAACCCGAAGTGAAGATGATGAAATTCTACTCGAAGGACGCCCCGATTATCGTCAATTATACATGGCTTGAAAAGCATATCGGGCCTCTTGTCCCTATGGAAGTCGTCCTCAAATTCAACAATGCGACCTGTGACCTGTCAACGATTCAAAAAATACGACTGGTGGACGAAGTGGCCTACCATCTGAAAGATGTCAAGGAAGTGGGCGGCGTCATGTCGGCAGCGACTTTCGCCCCGTCCCCGTGGCCGTCGGATTCCCGTGCCATGGGCGCAAGAATTCAGCGTAGTTTCTTTGAAACGGGCTATAGTCAGAAGTTCGATTCCAAAGGACGGAAACAGCTCCGCGATTACATCACAACGGAGCTTGCAAATGATCCTGAAACCGGCAAACCCGTAACCATCGACAAACTGGAATTTCCGGAAAATGTGACTGCCCGGCTGAAGGATAATAAAATTACCACGATCGCCGACCTTTTGAAAATTCCCGACGGGGAGGGAACCGAACGCATTCCTGCGGAGATCATCGCACCCTATCGCGAAAAGGCCAAAGCCTGGGAAAAATCGCATGGAATCGATCTCTGGCGAATCAGCCTGCGTGTTTGGGCGCTTGGTGGGGGTAAGGGGGATGATACGGCAATCGATAATAATGACAATATTGATTATTCCGTCCTGATTGAACAGATTCAAAATGATGTTGCCGCCATCCTGACATCGGAAAACATCAAGGCCATCGCCGATCCGATGGGGGACAACATCAACAGTGCCGCCGCAACGGGGCATGAAATCAAGGTTGGCGTGGCTTATACCGGCATGGTGCCGCTCGTTTATCAGACGCAGCACGAACTGATCAAGGGGTTGTTCAGCAGTTTGCTTCTGGCGTTCGTGACCATTGCAGCGGTCTTTTGCATGGTACTTCGCAATGTCCGAGCCGGTTTTCTCGCGATGGTTCCGAACGTGTTCCCGGTGATGATCGTGTTCGGATTCATGGGCAACTTCGGCATTCTCGTCGATGTTGGAACGATGATGACCGCAAGCGTCGCCATGGCGGTGGCCGTTGACAACACGATGCACTACCTGACCTGGTTCGGCAAGGGCGTCAATTCGGGACTCAAGCCCCGTGATGCGGCATTGAAGGCTTATGAACGCTGTGCCACCGCAATGACGCAAACCACGCTGATTTGCGGTTTCGGGTTGTCGGCGTTTGCCTTCAGCACCTTCACCCCGACACAAATGTTCGGGAAGATGATGCTGTCCATTCTGCTGGTTTCGCTGGTCGGCGACCTGATTTTCCTGCCCGCCATCCTGACCGGACCGTTCGGCAAGTATTTTGTCAGGAAAAATCCCAAAGGAAAAGGTCAGGACGACTCACCGGTTCAGGATTTGCCGCCCTCCGACGAAACCTCGTTGCACGGACAACAGGACGAACAAAACTTTGCCGCCTCCAATGCAACACACATCGAAGGCGGACAAATCCTGCAACCACAAGCCGCACACAACAATGTCACGCGACCTAACGTGTTGACCGACCATGCGTTTCAAACCGATGAAGACCAGGCGATCGGCAGTGACCGCCGGTTTTAACCCTGCGTCTTGATCGCTGTTTGCCTTTTTCGGTGCCGGGCCGCACCCAGCAATCCAAAGCCGATGACCGACCAAGCGAAGAGGGTGGTCGGTTCGGGAACAGCACTGGTACCACCGTTGTCACGTCTTACCAGATAGAGCACATCGCCCACCGAATCCCAACGCATCTCAGGTTCTGAACCTCCACCCGACCAATCAAGCACAAATTGGGTAAGATTCATAACGTAAACGGCATAGTTGTTGTCCAACCATGAATTGCTGCTGAAATTAAGGTCGTATTGTATCAACCAATCCTCTATGACTCCCCCCGATTCATCGAGCAAAAGTCCCAAAAAGGGATTGGTTGTCCATTGAGCCGTGATATTACCGCTCAAAAGCACTTGAAATGCCGTATTCAACTCATTAATAGCCGCCGTATTCAAGGTACCCATGGCCCCTGTTGCATATTTCGCGTACAAGTAAGCGGTTCCCAAATTGATGGCCGTACCATTGGAAGTCCTGGTTGCACCATTGGAATAGTTCAGTTGTCCGACAGTCTCGTACGGCAACCATGAAGTTGATCCAAGTGCAAACGAGGAAAAATAAAGATCATCGTTGTAATAGTACCAAGTGCTTCCGGATTGTGAGGTAAAAGTGCCGACAATAATATCAGGTCCGTAGTCGGCATAAAGAGCGGGATCAACCATTCCCGCCAAATGCGGTGAATATGCTCCAACATTCAAATTGAAACCATAATCACTGACATCCGTGGCTTGGAATACTGGCCCGGATTCCCGCATGTAAAATAACGGAGTTCTTGGTGAACCGCCAGTATTAACAAATAAATTAAAGTTTGATGCAAACTGACCTGCGTCGAAATCCGCAAAAGCAGCACTCCGCATTGTGGCAAAACTCATTGCCACAAGAAAAACTACAATAAGTTTTTTGTACATTGTCTTTCTCCTTCAAACGGTTGTCAAATCTTTGTTTTAGAAACGATAATCATAGTGTTTTTTGAAAAACTCTCTGAATGGGTATCCCTTGTACAATGGACAGCATAACGGCAAAATATTGCATTTGTTGGGAAGCATCAATGCGTCAAGATTTGGAAATAATGTTCACCAACTCAATGATATATCACAATATTGATAGTAGAATTTGTATAATTAATTTTTAATTTTAGTGCTAACTAATACGTATTATAGTGCTAACTAATACGTAAATCAATACTGTACAAATGATTTTTCAGAAAAAAAACAAAGAAAATTTACTTGTATTCTTTTTCGCAATAATGGCACTGCCGTATATGCTGTTTGCTCAGGTTGGAGCAACAGTCGGCGGTATAGCCGCGACGCAATTGCAGTCCGGCAGTTTGCCTTTGCCTGTCGCGAAGGTGGAAAGTGACAAAAATCCGCTGACGGTCGAGCGCATTTATGCGAGTTCGGAGTTCAACGAGTCATCACCACGGCAATCGTGGTATGCGGAAGGGGCAACCTTCCGCGTTGAGGACGGCGGTAGCATTTTTCTCGAAGACCCGATAACCGGTGAACGCGAGTTGCTGGTGGAGGCGAAACTATTGACCCCGACTGGCAGAACGAACGTTCTTTCGTCGCAATCGATGGCCTTTTCCGAAGATCGCACGAAGCTACTTCTCTTTACGAACACGCGCCGGGTCTGGCGGCAAAACACTCGCGGCGATTATTGGGTGCTCGACCTGCACAATAATTCGCTTGTCCAACTTGGCGGTGATGCGGAAGAAGCGTCGCTGATGTTTGCCAAATTTTCGCCCGACGCAACACAAGTCGCTTACGTGCGGGAAAACAATATTTACGTTGAAAACCTTGCTACGCACGAGATCAATGCTTTGACCACCAACGGCGGTGAGCGTTACATCAACGGCACGTTCGACTGGGTTTATGAAGAGGAATTTGACTTGAGGGACGGTTTCCGCTGGTCGCCCGATGGCAAGAACATCGCTTTTTGGGAACTCGACACCGAAGGCGAGCCGGTTTTTACGATGATCGACCATCTGAGCGAAAAATATCCCGTCACGCAGCAGTTCAAATACCCGCGTGCAGGCGATACCAACGCGGCAGGACGTATCGGTGTCGTGTCGGTCGAGACGGGCGAAACCGTTTGGCCGCAGATATCCGGCGATCCGCGAGAAAACTACATCACCGCCCTGCACTGGCTTGAAGGCAACGCCTGTGGTAACGGTGTCGGGCAAATGCTCGTCGTGCAGCAGTTCAACCGTCTGCAAAACGTGATGACCTTGTACTGCGTCAACCTTGCGACGGGGATGGTCGAACCGTTGCTGATCGAGCGAGACGATGCATGGATCGACTTGACGCCAATCCGTTGGCTTGCGGGAGGCAATCGTTTTCTCTGGCAGTCGGAGCAAAGCGGTTGGCGGCGGTTGTACCTGACAGAAACGGCGTTCGACGGCAAAACGCTGTTTGTGGTCAGAACCATCCCGCTCACGCCCGACGGCATGGACGTGATCGACTTCGCGGCTTTCGACTATAATGATGACGACAACGCAAAAATCGAGCGAGGCGTATATTTTTACGCATCGCCGGGCAATGCGACACAGCGTTACCTGTTCCGTGTCGATATGAACGGAAGCAACGTTCGACGAATCACGCCGAATGATCTTACCGGAACGAACACCTACCGCATTTCATCGGACGGGCAATTCGCATTGCACAGTTGGTCCAATTTCAACACGCCGCCTGTGACGAACCTGGTGCGTTTGTCTTCGCATGAAACCGTGCGGGAACTTACAGACAACCGTGCATTGCGGGACAAACTCGCGACGCTTGATCTCGGACACAGCGAGTTGTTCCAGATCACGACGACCAACAATGTCACGCTTGACGGCTGGGCGATTTACCCGCCGCAGTACGACGCGTACACTCCCGAAAAGCACCCGGTCATTGTTTATGTGTATGGCGAACCGGCGGGACAGACCGTGCAAGACCGTTGGGGTGGCGGTGGTTACCTCTGGCATCAAATGCTCGCGCAGCACGGTGCGGTCGTGATGAGTTTCGACAACCGCGGAACGCCCGCACCCAAGGGACGGGAATGGCGCAAGTGCATTTACCGTAAGTTGGGCTTGCTCGGACCGCAGGATCAGGCGGACGCCATGCGAGTCATGCTCGCGACAAATCCGAAACTCGACGCCGAACGCGTTGCCATCTGGGGCTGGAGCGGCGGTGGTTCCTCGACCTTGCATGCGATGTTCCAGCACGGCGACGTGTTCAACGTCGGTATTTCCATCGCCGCCGTTCCCGACGAACGCAACTACGACACGATTTATCAGGAACGCTACATGGGCAACCCCACCGTTGACGCGGCGGAGGATTACCGCCTTTGCTCCCCGGTGACTTATGCCCAGAACTTCAAGGGCGAGCTTCTCATCGTGCATGGCACGACCGACGATAATTGCCACTACCAGACCTTCGACCAATTGATCGACACGCTGGTCAGACACGGCAAGCAGTTCCGCATGATGTCGTATCCGTCGCGCACCCACGGCATCTTCGAACGCGAAGGTACCACGTTACATTTGCGCAACCTCATGCTCAATTTCTTTCGGGAAAAATTACAATTGGGAACAAGTCTTTAGCTGTTTCTTGTCTTGCCGGCGTGATTTTACCGAACGATGGTCACGTTGGAACCGACGGTGAGCATGTCATAGACTTCGGCGATGTCTTGGTCGCGAAGACCGAAGAATCCGGCCGATCTTCGCGTCGTGCCGATTTGTTCCGGTCTGTTCGTCCCGTGAATGCCGATCGTCCCTTGTTCTTTCGACAGTTCGATCCATTGAGTCCCCAGCGGATTGTTCGGATCGCCGGGCGGAATGACCTCCATACCGGGGGCGAGTTGATAACCGCGATTGAGTGCCTTTTCCTGGACGGTGAAACTGCCCGTTTGGCCGGCATAACTTGATCCGACGCTGATCGGGAAACGGCAGGCGTATTTGTCTCGCATCGTGACAACCAGCTCGTGATACTCAGGGTAGATTCGTGCATCAAGCGGACCGCGAAGAACCTTCAGCTCCATTCCGGCCACAATGTTTGTACCGTCCGGAATGCCGTTGAGCTTTCGAAGCAGTGCGGGCGTGATTTTGTATTGCGTCGCAATGGATTCAATCGTGTCGCCTTCTTTAACCAGGTAAGCTGGTTCGAGGATATTATGCCGTCTGGAAAACAATACGCCCCCGGCAAGCAAATCAAGGTGTTTGGCAACATATTGCTTTTCTTCGGTGGTCATCTCGTCATAAAAATACATCCGGCTCAATTGTTCGTGGGCGTCGTTCACTTGGCCTTGCATCAATAACTCGCCGATTTGCGCCACTTTGGCGGACATTTCCGGGGCGATCCCGGAATCCTGCGGTTGCGGTAACGGCGTTACATTGTTTGCCTGGTTGACCTGCGCGATCTGCTGCTGCGGTTCCGGATTTTGTGTCAGGATTGCCTGTTGAGCATTGGGTGGAGTGGGTGAAGTGGCAGTTGCGGACGTTGCCGGGTGTAATTGCGGCGTTTGCGGGTGATTGTCCTGACGCACAAATTGTTGGTCGGAAGGGAAAAATTGCGTCGGAATCGTCACTTGGGGCTGAAAAGTACCGGGATCATTTTGAACAAATTGCGGAGGTTGCCCGACAGAAGGAGTTTCCATGAGCGGCGGATCAGGCAAGGCGATTTGCGGTGGATTGAGTAAGGCGGGTGTCATCGTCCATTGGGTTTCCGGTGTCGTAACTTCATCTTCCACCGGAGGCAACGATATGACTTGCGTCTGCGGGATCACCACCTGTTGACTGGTCTGTTGGTTGATCTGAGGTACGAGCAGATGGTTTTCAACCGGTGCAAGCGGCTGGACTTGCGGTTGGGAGATGACGACCATCGGCTGGTATGTCGCCGGTTCCTGTAGGGTTGTATTGACGGGTTGTTGTACGGCAGGGGGAATCGCCGAAGGCATGGCCACACCGAATGTATAGGCAGAAGGCCATTGTGCCGATGTTTGATCGGGTATTTGTGCCTGGACAGGTGGGGTTGGAGGCGACTGAACCGGGGGCGGTGTCGTGTTCTCCAAATTCAATTCCAATTTCGGGAATGGCGTTTCTGCAATCGTTTGCCCTGGTGGTGTTACTCGTCCCGTTGAAGTTGCTTCGCCTGTCATGTCAAGCGTTGGCGGCGGCGTGAGAATGGCTGCACTACCGGAATTGAGGAAAAGCGGAACATCCATTGCCTGTTGATAGGCATCAGGTGGGCGATGTGATGTGCCGACAGAATCGGGAGTTTGCGCAGGAGTTTGTTGTAAGGTTGTCGGTTGCGACGGGGGTATCGGTGGTGGTGTGAACGGGGATGTGGCAGATGGATACGGTTGAATTGGCTGTTCCTGGGCTGCCGCCGTGACTGGCGTGGTATTTCGCCGCAATGAAGAGGGAAGTCCACCGAAAGCCTTTGCGCTTGATAGCGATCCCGGAGCCGGCGGTGGGGCACTCGTCCCCATGCCGAAACTGGCCGTTGGTGTACCGAGATCACTTTGCAACATGGCGGAAATATCATTTTTGGTATCGCCCGAATGGACATCAAAGCCTGCATCCCGCAACTCCTGCACCACGTCGTCGGATATTTCATTGTTTGCAAATTTTTGTACATACAATTCATATCCGCCGTAAATCGCGAAAAGACAAATCGTTGCACCCAATATAAAACGGACAAATTTCATATTTAACCTCGCTTCCAACCAATTCTTCCACAGCAAAATTGATTATTGAATCGAAAATATATTTTCAAAAACTTCTTTTCGCGGGAATGATATGAAATTATCAAGAGAAAAACCAGAGCAATTTTTCTGAAATCGGATATTGTTTTTGTTGCATTTTTCAAATAATGGTCATTTGATTAACTTGCCAATTTTATTCTGTTACTGTCAAAATCGTTGGAAAAGGTTACAATAGTATTCCGTATTCTTTGTGAGCACATGATTTCTTTCACACAACGACAATAAGAATAATGAACGTTGCCGAATTACTGGAACAACATCGCCCGAAGTGGCAGGAGCTGGAAGACAACCTGGCACGACTGACCCGGGTGTTCGGGCGGAAGCGTGCCACCGAAGAGGAAATTGCCCAGTTTACCCATTTATACCGCGCCGCCTGTGCCGATCTTGCCCTGGCGGAATCGTACAAACTGCCGCCTGGCATCATTGGTTACCTCAATAATCTGGTCGGTCGCGCACACAACCAGTTGTATTGCGATCAGGCAATCGGCTGGTCGTCGCTTCCGCGATTACTGCTTGAGGAACTGCCGCGACGCATTTTCTCCGATGGTTCGTTCTGGTGTGGCATGTTGCTGTTTTGGATTCCTTTTCTCGCCTGTGCATGGTTGGCGTATCAATACAACGACGACGGTTTCGCAGAACGAATCGTCGGTTCCGGGACACTCAACCAGGTTGAGGAAATGTACTCCGTTTCCTTTGACGAAATGTCATTCGAAGAACGTTTGCCGATGGCGGGGTTTTACATTTTCAACAACGCCGGGATCGGACTGCAATGCTTTGCCGCCGGTGCGTTTTTCATGGTGACGGGCGTTTTGATCACGCTGTTCAACGCGATTTACCTCGGTGTGATCTTCGGCCACATGGCCACGACAAACGTTAGCGGCAACTTTTATGAATTCGTCGTCGCCCACGGGCCATTTGAACTGATGGCCATTGCGATGGCGTCCGGTGCGGGCTTGCGGATAGGGTTCGCTCTCATTTCGACACAGGGTTACGAGCGGATCGACTCCATGAAACGCGCGGCGAAACACGCTTTCCCGATCATCCTGTTCGCCGTGTTCCTGTTTTGCTGTGCCGCGTGCATTGAGGCGTTCATTTCGCCCAATCCGCTTGATGTGCTCCAACTGGTCGGTATAGAACCGGTGTATTTCAAACGCGGGATTTGCATCCTGACCGCCGCGATGCTGTTCAGCTACATCGTTGTTTTGGGCGGAGTGCAATGGTTGCGTTTCATCCCGGAAAAATCAGAGCCGCAATCGTAAGATTGCGAAAGAAAGAGACTGGAAAGCGATGGGGCATGACGTGGCCGCACTCCCTTTGTGCCCCCCGTGCCTTGGTGTGAAAATTCAATTTACCATTTTCATGATACTGTGTCCTTCAAATGGAACAATTTTGTTTCACACAGAGGCACGGAGGGCACGGAGTTTTATTGAAATGTTGTTTGGTCGGAGTACCGACTCCCTTTGTGTCCTCTGTGCCTCCGTGTGAAATCATGACG
>Ga0123353_10017481_pt1 | contig 10544 bp, 3 predicted proteins | sample TergutLab28metaG_3_FD_92763 | JGI IMG/M metagenome (GOLD analysis project Ga0123353, IMG submission 92763) | Labiotermes labralis P3 segment gut microbial communities from Petit-Saut dam, French Guiana - Lab288 P3 | ecosystem: Host-associated > Arthropoda: Insects > Digestive system > Gut ... | reverse complement strand
CCCCCCCCCCCCCCCCCGTGGAGTTGAGGCCCAACGCCGGCCATGGCCTCCTTATTCTTGAGGTTTATAGATCACACACAACGACGCATCACAGTCGGTAGGACTCCTCTGGACGAGTGATCGGCTCGTTGCAGAGACTACCTGACAACAGATGACACTCACAACAGACAAACATCCATGCCCCCGGTGGGATTTGAACCCACGATCTCAGCAGGCGAGCGGCCGCTGACCTACGCCGTTGACTGCGCGGCCACTGGGACCGGCTGTTCCTATTACTACACTTGCTGTGTCTTCCTCTCTATGTGAAATTTTATCCCAGACACTTAAACAATCCTAATACTTAATCAGGCGACGTTACTCTTCTAATGATTTCCTTCAATTCTCTGCAAACCACGCGCGTTGGTCTCACTGTCTGTAATACTCTACACTCAAATGCCGGTGTAGGTAGTTCGAAATTTCGCTGGGTTACCACAGTAAGTGATGATTATCACGCTCTCAGTCTCTTCAAGCAAATTTGCTGCGGTGGTCACCACGTACTACATCCTTGCCTACATGTTCGTGATTAGCCTCCCGTCTCATTGCACGATACATTACACCTTCAGTTGAAGCATTGTCGTCAAATTAATTTAAAGTCAGTCAACCTGCCATGTAACTTTGTGCATTTTGTATGCTCTGTCCGGGGGTGGAAAAAAACTACATAATGAGAAGCCTAATTATCTGCACTCCTCACCGAATATTATTCGGGTGATCAAATCAAGACGAATGAGATGGATGGGGCATGTAGCACGTGTGGAGGAGAGGAGAGGTTTATACAGGTTTTTGGAGGAGAAACCAGTAAGAAAGATACAACTTGGAAGACCCAGGCGTAGATGGTGGGATAATATTAAACTCTGTCTTCTGGGTATGGAATGGCGAGGCATGGATTTGATTGATCTGGCTCAGGATAGGGTCAGGTGGCGGGCTGTTTTAAACAAGGTAATGAACCTTCGGTTTCCATAAAATACGGGGAAATTCTTGACTAGCTGAGAACCAGTTAGCTTTTCAAGAAGAACTGTGCTGCATAGAGTAAGTAAGCAAATAAGTAAGTAGGCTGTGTCCTTCCGCAGACTATTTTTTAGAATTCCAGACGCCATGAAGGTGGATATTTTAGTTTTCTGTATGGGAGTGTGGGAAGCGCTGTTAAATACAAAGTGGCTTTTGTCTCATGATGTTTTAATTGTTAAAGCCAAGGGCACATCAGTGCGGTGTTGAATCAATTGACGGCTTAATCGATCCTCTCTAAGATCGCAAGTTACAAAAGAGCATTATTTCGAACCCTTTATACTGCCGTCCTAATGCAGCTGTGTGTAAGCACTTCACCCTTATCAAAGACGTCTGGCAACGTGCGGAAAAATAAATTGCCTATAAAAAGGACGTTATGCTATTATTATGGAAATTGTTGTTGTTTAAGTTCATCCTCGTTCCTTAGGCGCATTCGTAAATTTGCGAAAATCGACTATAGCTTCGTCATATCTGTCCTGTCCGTATAGAACAACTCGGCTACCACTGGATGGAGTTATGTGGAATTTGATACTTGAGTATTTTTCGAAAATCTGTCTAGAATTTTGAAGTTTTATCAAAATATTACAAGCATAAAGTGTACTATACATGAAGACCAATATACATTTTTGGTCATATCTTGCTCATTTCTCCTTAGAATAAGAACTTTTTCGGAAAAAGTAGCACAGAAAATTAAAACACGCGATTTATGTTGCAATAGCTTTTTTTAATTTTTCGAAAATCGTAAGGTTTGTGAGATAATGTGGAAAAATGTAGAGCTGGACAGACCACAGATGACAACATGACACTGCTGTTCTGGCGCCAGCAGAACCCATCACCCACATGCCTTATATGCGCTATTAAATACATCCATGAAGCAGAACGTACAAGTACTTTAGAAACGACCTTTATAGAACCCTGACTTTATTACCGCGTTTACACACCTTATCTGACTCTACCCTTAGTGACTTAGAATCAGAACGCAGTCATGTTTCCTAGCAACCATTTTAGTATTATCTTTCCACCTGAATTAGTTTCTCTCAGTGAACTCTTGTGGGCCAGGTAGCTCAGTCGGTATAGCGACTGAGCAACGGGCTGGACGGTCTGGGATTCGAATCCCGGTGGGGACGAGATTTTTCGCCCGTCCAGACCGGCCCTAGGGCCCACCCAGCCTCCTGTAAAATGGGTACCGGGTCTTTCCCGGGGGTAAATTGCAGCCGGGGCGTGCTGCTGACCACTCACCTGCCTCTAGTGCCGCGGTCATGGAAGAGTAGAGCTATACCTCTACCCACCGTCTGTGCCACACCGGGCCTGGAACGGGATCACTTTATCTTTACCAATGAACTCTTACCTTATGATTGTCTAAGCACGTTGTTTTATACATTGCCGTTATTACTCATGCATATTAAGTTCTTCACATGTTTGTAGTTACGTACGTTTTCATAATATCGTGTTAATGAGATGAATGTAGTAGGAGCGATATGGTTAGCTGAGACAAGAGACATACCAAATTTTGTCAAAAATTCATTGATAGCTGTCACTTTAGAGAATACGGTTTCGGTGAAACATTATTAAAATAGATGCTAGACCAAAAGGCTGAACTCAGCTGTATGTCACAGTGGCAAGCTCCCGCGGGCTCAGTTATTAGCCTGTGCTGGTCGTGAAACACGCCTACATTGAATGATGCTATATCAGTTAATGTGCCAAGTGCACACTTGTGCTGATTAAAAACTTTGTGTTTTAGAACGTTCCATGATCCTTGATGTGATGTTGTGAAACTACAGACTTCAATTATTGCGTTTTGTAACAAATAGTTCTGTTTCGGCAGTTATAATGGCGTTATTACAGATCATTACATCCATAAAGCACAAATGTTGCTATTGTTCTCACGTGTAATATTATAACTTCAGTGAACAAATTGGGTGAATTAGAACTTCACACAGCTGTGTCAGAAACACGTCCCTATAATTTATATCCACGGGTTACCGTTGCTTTTAATTTTGTTACGACACACTGCTTAATTCCTTTATTTTTTCAGGTCGTTGTTTCAAACTAAATATCACAATTTTGACATACGTGCATTTTTACATGACTTGGTCCCTCACCGTAGTGGAAAAATATAATACGAGGGTGTTTGAAAACAGGGTTTTTAGGAGAATATTTTGATTTAAGGGATAGGAGGTGAAAGGAGAAAGGAAAAAAATCGCTCTGAGCTTAATTTGAAATGAATTTGGTGTTGTAATAATTAAGTGTATGGACTGAAACTTCGGCCTGGACGACCACCAAGTGATCGGTTTCCGGTAGGAGCAGAGATTTCTGTATACGTCACTGCGTTCACCCTGTTAGCAATTAGGGTCTTGTTGCTCTTTTCCCAAACACAGTGGCCAGGACCTGAAAAGATCACTCGCCTCGTGCCTCAGCCCACCGTATTCCTAGAAGGCATGGTGTTTTCATTAACCCTTCAATTCTAGAATCGATACACTGTACGAATCTTTAATTCCTCATGTGATGCCGGTCTCGATGTGATCTACGGTAGGCAGTACATTGAAGGGCATTACAAATTTAAAGCCTTTTCCGTTCTGATCAGTAGTTGGAATTTCAACCTCAATGTCATCGACGGATTAAGCACAGGGAAAAAATGATGAGGTGCTTCATAGTTTGAACTTTCCGTCAGACAGTATTAGGCTTTTCAAATCTAGAAGATGATTTGAGCAGATTGTGTACTTAACTTGTATGCGTGTAAATATGTACAAGAATCAGTGATCATAAGCTAATATGCAGAATATTTGTCGGATGTGTAACTGTTGCACGCAGGGGCTTCCCTCTACACGAACCATTAAACATTTTTTTTAAAAAAAAAAGGTCAATTTGATTTCCTCGCATAGGAATTCATTATCTGCGAGCTGCATCGGGCTGACGATATTTTAAAAATTTTTACTATGGAACAATTCGAGCGTCGTTAAATAAGCGTTTCCACTACAGCTCCCCAGTCTGCTATAAATCAGAACAGTTTCCCATTCACTGCGTCTTGATTCCGTGCTGCACACTGCGATAGTTCTGTGACGGAAAGGCTGTAGCGCGGCCGAGACAAGCTAAACGGTTTTGCTGAACGGGAACTGCAGTAATAAGTTATTACATTGTCTTGTTTTGTGGAGCTCACATGGACAGATGGAAGGTTCTTGAACGTTCAGACGTCGTATATTGTAATAAGTGTGGAAAATGAAATAGCGCAAACACCTTTTTTTTGCAAGTGTACATCTTTCTGTTTCTCCGTGTCCATGTATTTCGCACGCACGCACACACACACACACACATATTCGCTCGCAATTCTTAGTGTTCAGATGCATTCGCAAAATTGCGAAAAGCGACTATTCGTCATGTCCATCTGTCGTCCGTATGGAACAACTGGGCTCCCAGTGGACGGATTTATATGAAATTTGATATTTGAGTATTGCCGATAAAATTCAAATTTAATTAAAATCGGATAAGAATAACGGGTACTTTGCATGAAGACCAATATATATTTTTGATCACATCTCACTCAGTTCTTTTTAGAATGAGACGTTACAGACAGATATTTTAGTTGAAATCAAAACAAACATTTTGATGTTCAAGATTTTTTTTTTCGAACATTGTGCCCTTTGTGAGACAATGTGGAAAAATATAGTAGAGCCGGGCAGGCCACAGATGACAGTATGGCGCATGGGCATTGCATACTGGGCACCTAAGGCTACAAATACACACACGCAGGCTGTGTAATACTCATTCCTTTTCCACTACAACAGTAGTTGCACGAACGCGCGTCAATGTTGAGTTATACGTACATTGCCTGTCTTGTGTTGCGTCATGTTGGGAAGAATAATTGAAAAAATTTGTAACGTGGAACAGTGTTCTGTCTCTAACCTAGCTAATCAGAACGGAATGAAATATTCAATAAGGCTTTTTATGTTTATGGTTCCTTGCATCTCTGATCTATATTAATAATTGTCCAACGAGATGCAACACAAAGCAGTCTATTTATTATTCTGAAAGTTCACTCTACATTTCTCGAGTGTCAGCCTCACCCATCATCAGGAGTACACAAAACTGTAACTACAGCCTACGGTACTGGTCATATTTTTTGTGCAGCTACCTTCCTCCAACGTGGCCAAGCTTGGCGAACAGTCACTGATGTTCTGAAGAAGAAACTCGTTATTTATGTTGAAACATTCAATCCTTACTTGCACCGTCGCTGGATGTAGGTCTGCGGTAAACCTACGGTCATTCGACTGTCGATCAACCCGACGCCACAATAACTGACCCGCCCTCTCGATCCACCAAGAAAAGAGCGATTCCGAATTATTTGTGAGTAAAAACTGGAATTTAGCTCTTAGGTAACATGTTATACTGTATTTTTGTAGGGGAAAAATGAAGTAGACTACAGAACTGCATTTACACAGGGATGACACTTAGGATAGACTAGGCCCCGCTAGCCCTGCGCGACACGAGTCAGACTTGCTTAGTGTCGGAAGCTCCCGACACGTGTTTTGGGGCTTCATTATTTATTTTAAGACTTATTTTCTTATTTGATGTTCAGGTGACCGTGTAACGTGATAAATTCTTATAATAAAACAAAATAGATGCACTAATTTCTCAAATTTATTTTCGGAACAAAACTCTACATGTTTCTGACTTCCTCTGTCCATCATCAGGAGTTTTTCACTGTATACACGGCAATGGTATATGCCATACAGGTTTGCTGACGGCTTGCGAGCAGGATCAGGACGTAACTGTAAAGAATTTATTTTATTATATATTACAATTATTCTGTAAGTGTGTCTTGTGCTGAAACGTTGCCTAGCTTCGGTCATGTGGCTTCATAAATTCGCATTTTTAAGTCAGGCTATTGGCAAGGAGCAGTCCCAGGGTTCACTGTATGATAACCTGTTGAATTATTTAGTGTGTAAATATTAGTAGCGCCTTCAGTTCCACGGTGTTACAAATATTGCCTTAGTAATTTTCGTTTATACTATGTGAGGACATTAATCATGCCTCGTGTTCATGCAGTCAGTGTCTAGATTGTTGAATCGTTTCAGTACCTGAACAAAACCACAACATTCATATGTCAGTTGTTGAAGTGGACCAAACTAATATCTCGGCCTGCATGTCTCTTCCGCCTGCTGTACAGATAGCGCCTGATTCCCGCGGCGCCGTTCCCATGGCAACCATACGGGCGGACGCACGGGCTCATCGATTGCCACCGCTCGAGTCTTTACATTTTGCATTAGGCAGTAGCAGGGGGGGGGGGGCTCTCCTCTGTTTGTCTTCTGAAATAATGAATAAAATCTCTTGTGATTGGCGACTCAGCCAAATCAAGGATTACCTTTCCCTCCGCAATGTACAGTATCAAGCACACACTGTTTGGTTCCGTATGGGTCAGAATAAAAACGCTCCTGTTATTGATAGGGCAGTAAAACAGGTAGGCTGTGGGGGGATGAACAGAGTGTACTAACCAACTAATTAACTTTGTCTGTGGAGCAGAACCGCCTTTGAAAATTTAAAGACCACTCAGGTAACCGGAAATATCCCGCCTTTTATGAAAACGGAAGATTTATTTCGTTGTTCATTAGAAGTTCATAGAGAAATTTGGTGTGGGGTGGGGAGTTCTGAGGGCAAGAGATGGCTCGGAAGAAGCATGGGTGCCTGGGAGGATAACATTGGAATGGATCGTCCAGAAATTGGCAGGGAGAGGCTGGGACTGGACTAGCATAGCTTAGGGTAGGACAAGTGGCGTCCTCTTGTGAATACGCTAATGAACTTTCGGGCCTCGTCAAATGATGGGATTTTCTTGGATAAGTGAGGCAATACTAATATCTCGGGAAGGACCCTGCTCCATGGAGTTAGTCGGTTTTTATTTCATAAGATCCCGCTAATTCCCCGCAAATTCTGCAAAATTAATTCACTTCACAGACCTCCCCCCCCCCTGTCTTTAAAATACTTATCCTTATAACGAAACCAACTAGATGCACTAATTTCTCAAATTTATTTTGGAATGAAACTCTACATGTTTCGGACAGTTCCTCTGCCCATCTAAAATAAATCTGAGAAACTAGTACATATAATTGGTTTTATTACAAGGATTTGTCACGATTGCCGTTCACATGAACGTAAAATTCTTCAAAATACATTTTTTTATATAATTCCATATCTATTCTTCGGTATTCTAAATATCTTCATTTTTTCAGACCGTCTGACCAAACTTTTGTATTAATTTTACGGATATTCTGCGCATGCTACATGGTCAGTCTGTAGTGTCTTCCTGGATTTGATCGTTTTATTATTATTTTTTTGGGAAGAGTACAGTGTAGGAAATGCCTCGTTATAAAATTGTTTTCATAATTCTGTCGCTTCCACCGTCTTGGGTCCATTTGTCCATATGTCCCAACACCCTGTTCTGAAGTACCTGTAATCCGCGCTCTTCACCTAATAAGAGAGACCTTACAACAGGTAAAATTACGGTCGTGTATTTTAATTTTTACGATTTTTGATACGAGGGGGCAGACACAATATAATGAATTAAATGTTGTCGCGTAATTAATTTATTTTTTTCTTAATGTCTTCGTAAATGAAAATTTTTACTTTGCTATTTTCTTTCCCAGATATTTGATGCTTACCGAATTTTCAAAGGATTTTTTACCCACCTGTGTATTTTGATTCTATCCTGCATTCTGCAGACGAGACGTTAGCATATGCTTAAGTAACTGTGCGTTTACTTCTAGACCATCATTAGTACTAATATAGCACCTGCTAAGGTTTTGCTTTTTGGTTTGAATTTCATTTTTGACACTTTTGGTATCCCAGACTATGTACTTTCGATGGTAGCATGGCTCTAGAATGGTGATGAACCGGGAAGATATTCAGAAGGGTTTGCCGGAATTTTGTCAAAGAAGCCGAGGAAAACCACGAAATGCTTAGCTAGTAGTGCAGATGTCCCAGACGGGACTGGAACCGGCGCCTTTAGAATCCAAACCTAGAGGGTTACTGTAACGCCCACCCGGACGGTTATAATGCCATGTGTTCTTCGTTGTGGTATTTGTTTTCGCCAAAGAAACTGACATCTGCGTAGTTCTGCAGCTGACTTATCCCATCCGTGATATGTCTGCAGTCATCTCCGCAAGCCTTTCAGAAAGCCACTGCAGTGAAACTATAAACCCTCACCCACCCTGTCCTGCTGGACCCTCAAAATGAAACCCCTGGTCTTATCCCTTATCCCTTCAACAAAAGCATCCTGTCTTTGATTGTTTTCGTGTTAGTGCTATTTGAGCCCAAATGTCTCTCGCCCACCCTAGAAGCGTCTGCTGGGTTGTCAGCAGCTTCAAGGGGTATACGGAACTGCCCAAGGGACGCGCAGCTCTTCACGTAGTTCGACTTAGGGTGAAACTTCAAACCCCTAGCCAGTGTTTCTAAACCGGTATTTACAAAGTTATGAAGCAAGATACTTTCGACCGCACTATGACACCGGGTCGACTCAGCCTCTAACAGAAATAGGCACCAGGATTATTTCCTGAGGGGTACAGGCGGCCGGTGCGTAGGGCTGACAACCTTACCACAATCATATGCCGACTGTCTGGAAATCTGGGAGACTCACCCTCCTGGAACCCTCAGGGCCTGTTGAGGCCTATACAGGGACTGCTTTGCCCTTATGTCGTAATTGGATAAAAACATGTCGCGGCATAATTGTATATCGCAATACCAACCAATATGAGACATGAGAGAGCAGAAGTTCTTGCTATTAGCAAATGTAACCCATACAGTTGTCTCTTAAATGGAATGCAGAACACAGTATTTTATTTATAAATTTGGCTCACTAAAGAATTGTGGAAGAAGTAATGAAATGGTCATGTTTAATTTCATAACTGATTTAAGATCAGAACAACCTCAGGTGTGCCTTTTAATAAGATAATTTAGTTTATTTTAAATGTTAAATTAAAGAACTGTTTATACGTTTATTATGTTTCTGGACCGTTGCCCACCATCTCGCATTCGAATAGAACACGATATTGCGGCAACTGTAACTGTCCTGGCCGCATGGGGGAAGGTGAAGAGACGCCCACTCGGTTGATTCCGACAGACACCCTTTCACTTGAGACAAGAACGGAGCGATTTTTCGATACGTTACATTCTTTTTGGGATATGAGATAAAATTCAGGAACCTAGTAGTGCCAAGTGCAGTGTAGAGTTAGCAGAACCCTTTAGAACTGACGAGAAAGCAACCTTTCCCAGTCTTGTGTTTGGGGCTCGTCTTGTGAAGAAGAGTGGCATTTGAAGACACTTGAAAACAATGTGGGTACCGTGCCATGGTTCAGGCGCTTTGTCGCCGTCCTGTCACCGCAAAGAACCGAGTTCAGTTCCAGGACAATGCTTTTGGGCTTTGTGGTGCACAAAGTGGGAGTTGGACAGGTTTTCCTCCGAGCCCTTCGATTTTCCCCTGTCCGTATTATTACAACGGTGCTCCGTGTTTATTCTTTCATCTATCACGGCCATTATGTAATCCCAGAAATTGATATATTCCTAAAATGAAACACTTAAAGACAATAGGGTACCTTTCTATATTCGATTCTCTAAGAGTGTCACAAAGAAAATAAGTGATGATTAACTTAGATATACACTTTACCTGATATTCTGCGAGTTATTGAGCACATTTTGACATTGGTCAGTCAAAAGTTGGCAAGAAAATTCGTGATGTTATGTTTTAGTACGATTCGCTTGGGGGGAATACTGGAGAGAGCAAAACACATTTGTGAAGACCCAGCATCTTCAGAATCGGCGCACAGGAAGCGGAGGGACTGGAGTTCCTGTGCTTATGTATGGTCGATTATTTGGATAGTTCTTTGATTGGTCAGTCGATGGGGCATGTGTTCGATTGCTTGATCGTCCATGTATTTTTTTTTATCAGTTGGTTGATTCTTGAGTTGAAAATTCGACCAATCGGTAGGTCGGTCCCTGGATTGAGTGGATTATTGTTATTTGTTTGGTTATCCCGTCGGTTGGTAGGTTGTTTGATCGATTGACTTGTTATTATTCGATTGGTTTGTCGATCGGCTGTTTGATTGTTTGTTTAGTTGACTGGTCTGTTGTTCGGTAGATCATTTTGTAGGTTTATATTTTAGTTTTTTGGTCGCTTGTGTACTGGCTACTTCGTTTTCATTTTGTCATCTTTAAAAGTATAATGACGCTCTGTATAAATGTTTGGTCACTCGCTAACCGTTAGGTCGCATGGGAAATTTTTAACCGGTTGTAAATAATATAGACTTTTAATGGACAGGGCTTCGGGATATAATAATCTATGTAACCACAACTGTACGTTACATCTGAAGAATAAAAAACCAACTAGATGCCACTTGTTATTTTATTGTACTTCTTATAGGCTCAACATGTTTCGAGCACTACTATGCCCATCATCAGGAGCTCGCGACTATGATGTTGATTACCACATTGGTCGTTTCCTTCTTGGTTTGCTGTATGTT
>Ga0123353_10017480_pt1 | contig 10545 bp, 7 predicted proteins | sample TergutLab28metaG_3_FD_92763 | JGI IMG/M metagenome (GOLD analysis project Ga0123353, IMG submission 92763) | Labiotermes labralis P3 segment gut microbial communities from Petit-Saut dam, French Guiana - Lab288 P3 | ecosystem: Host-associated > Arthropoda: Insects > Digestive system > Gut ... | reverse complement strand
CCTCACCGTCAACGCCGCGACGTACAAATACTACCAGCCGATGCCGAGCCACCAGTGGCCGTCTTACTTGAGCATCGCGGAGAACCCTCTGACCGGGGAGCTGATGAGCACGCAGCCGAGCGTACCGATGTACGGTACGCTTACGATCGAGAACGACATGCTGCTGTACGAGACCTATACGATACAAGCCAACCTGTACGACTATGTCGGTATCAAAAAGCGGATACAGGCCAAGGCGCCCGTCATCACGGAGCAGCCGCAGCCGGCGGCAGTATTTACAGGCGTTGCCGCGTCGCTGGAGGTTGCGGCGTCGTCGCCCGACGGCGGGAGCTTGAGCTATCAGTGGTACAGCAACACCACCGAAAGCAACAGCGGCGGAACTTTGATCTCCGGCGCGGTCAGCGCGACGTACGCGCTTGATACTTCAACGGCGGGGATCAAGTATTACTACGTCGTCGTGACCAACACAAATTCTTTGGCGGCGCCGGGGTACCAAACCGCGACAGCGGTGAGTGACGCAGTTTCGGTGACGGCGATGACGCTGGTGCAGCCGGCGGCGATCGGCGGCGCGGTGGCGCCCGTGGGCGGAGAGAAGCCGAGTACGGCGATCAGCAACGGCGCCGGCTTTGCCGCCTACATCGACTGGGGCGGCGTAACCGAGTTCGATTACGAGACCGTATATACGGCTACGGTCGCGCTGCTCGCGCAGCCGGCGTTTACTTTCGCGGGCGCTTACGGCGATACGGCGTCGATCGCTGGCTTTACGGTCAACGGGATCGCGCCGGTTTGGGTGCAGAACACCGGCGGCGCGCTTGTCTTTACCGTGACTTTTCCCGCGACGGGCGAGGATACGGGCGGCGGAACGGAACTCCCGCCGGGCGGCGGAACAGAAACTCCGCCGGGCGGCGGCGAACCCACGACCGACGGCTGCTCCGGCGGCGCGGCGTCAATGTTCGGCTTGTTTGTAGTGCTGGGCGCGACGCTGTTTTTGCGGAAACGGAAGTAATCGGGACAATGTAGCCAGAGTTGTTACGAAACCAATGTGCTGTCATTTTGACCGAAGCGGAGAAGTCCCCCTCGGATAAGCAGTAAAGATGTCTCCGCTTCGGTCGACATGACAAAGAAAGGGTCGACATGACAAAGAAAGGGTCGACATGACAAAGAAAGGGTCGACATGGCGAAAGAGTTGCGAACAATAAGAACCAAATAAAGAGCGGACATAGAGTGCCTTTCAGACGGGCAACAGTCGGTGAGCCGCCGAAGGAAGTGTACAAGATGTACATGACCGAGGCGGCGAGCCGAGCGTAGCCCGTATCAAGGGCACTATGTGGCCGCTCCCAAAACCATACAAATATTAGGAGGAAAAAGACACAATGAAACGCAAACTCACAACACTGTTATCGGTATTGCTGACGCTGATGCTGGCGCTGAGCGCGTGCGGCGGCGGCGATACCACACCAAAAGGGGGAACGCTTACCCTAAACGAAACGGCGGTCACGCTGGGCGTGGGCGGAGGCGTTCAGCTGACGGTCGTATCCGGCCTGTCCGACGGCGACACCGTGGCATGGACTTCGTCCAACGAGGACGCGGTCACGGTATCGAGCGAGGGCTATGTGACCGCGTTGGCGGTGGGCACGGCCATCATAGCGGCGGTAGCGGGCCAAAAATCGGGGGCGTGCACCGTCACGGTATCCGACGAGCTGATCGGCGTTCCGTCTCTCGCGATCAATCTCAATACCGCCGTGTTTTATTCGGGCCTTGTCTATAACCTAACGGCGACGCTCAAGGTGGGCAATACCGTCATCGATACCGAGGCCGAGGGCATTGCACTCACATGGAGCAGCACCAATACGGCGGCAGCCACGGTCGTCGGCGGCACGGTAAACGCGCTCAGCGAGGGAGAAACGACGGTCGGCGTATCCTGCGTATACGGCGGCGCGACGCTGTCCGACTCCGCGCTGATCTCAGTGACGGCATTGTATGAGGTCACCGCGCCGGCGGGCACCGTGTTCTGCGCCGTGGGCGACGTGCGCGGGCTGAGCTACCAGGCATATACCTTTGAAAACAACGCGCAGCTCGCGATCCCGGCCGCGCAGCTCGAGTTTACGTCCTCAAATACGGGCGTGGTCACGGTTGACGCGGACGGCGAATTGACGGCGGCCGGCAGGGGCGCGGCAAAGGTCAAAATCGCCATCGCGGGCAAACCGGCGCAGTACATCGAGATCGACGTCCGCGTGTGGGACGGCATGATTTCGACGCCCGAAGAATTTATGGCGATCAGTTCGCCGCAGGGCAGCGTCAAAGAGTTCGTACTAATGAACGACATCGACTTTACCGGCGTGTCCTACGTCCCGGTCAACAATTTTGACGGCCTGCTGGACGGCAACGGATATTCGCTCACCAATCTGGACTTAAGCGGCCTCGGCAACGCGACGGGCGTCATCAACAACCTGTACGGCAAGGTGCAGAACATCGGCTTCGAAAACGTCTACTTCGACGACACGACCGGCGGCACCCGAAACCAGGGCATGATCGCGGGTACCGTCAAGCCGACGGGCAGCGTAGCCAATATTTATTTTGACAACTGCTGGATGCGGGTCGAGGACGGCTATTCCAGCACGTACAGCGGCTTCCACCACGGCAACGCGTATGTCGCGCACAGGGTCGAGAATACCACGGGCATTGTGATGGAGAACATCGTGTTCGGCGTATCGACGGTCAATAAGGGCGGCGGGTTTATCAGCCCGTTCTCCGCTGCGGCGTCCGGCGATTATACGATCCGCAACATATTCTTTGTGGACTCTTCGGAATCCGAACTGATCGGGGACGCCTGGGATTATAACGACGGCACGGCAAAATACGTGGATGGCTACTTCTTCGGCAGGGGATTACCCGCCGTCATCGCGTCGGCGATGGCCGTTCATATTGCGGGCGGCACGGTGCCCGGCGAGATTTGGGATACCTCGGGCGGCAAAGCCACGCTCAAGAAGGGCTTTATGGGTGACGGCGGCATCGAGTGGGAAAGCGACTACACCGTCGACCGCGAGCCGACCTGCGCCGTACCCGGCGAGAAGTCGATCCACGCCGTCAATTCTTCGGCGCGCAAGGACGTCGTATTGATCCCCGCTTTCGGCCACGATTGGGACGCCGGCGTGGTGACCACAGAACCCGACTGCACGACGGCGGGCGTTAAGACGTATACCTGCGGCCACGACTCCGGCCATAAGCACACCGAGCCGATTGCCGCGCTCGGCCACGACCCTCAGTTTGACAGGACGGTGTCCGCGACGGCGACGGCGCAGGGCTACGACGTCTATATTTGCTCGCGCTGTGCGGACGAGACCTACAGCAACTATACGCCGTACGCCCCGAGCGCCATCACCCAAAACGCCGCGTCCAACGGTTCCTATACCGTGACAAGCGGCGGTTCCGCTGTCACCCAAGCAAAATTGGGCGATACGGTGACGGTGACCGCGGCGCCCGTCGACGACGACTACTATACGGTTTCGGTGGCGGTGTCCGGCACCAGCGGCCCGGTGACGGTCGACAGCTCGGTCATGAACGTCTACACCTTTACGATGCCCGGCGAGGCGGTGTCCGTCACCGTCACGTTCGCGGCAAAGCCCACCTATACCGTCACCGTCAAGAACGGCGGCGACGTGCTGGCGACGGTATCCGGCGTCAAATACGGCGCGGTACTCGGCTCCGCCAACGAGCCGGAGAAGTTCCTGTCCAAGACCGAGGTCATTTACGGCTGGACCGTCGGCGGCAGCCCGTTCGACTTTGCGTCCACGGCGGTCACCGATAACATCCAGGTAGACGCGGTCTTGTTTGACGGCGTGATTTGGTCGCTGGCGGACTTCCTGGACATCGGTGCGGGCGCGGGCGGCCAATTCGGCGCGGACAGCCTGGACGGCAAGTACATTCTGGCGGCCGATTTGGATTTGTCGGCATATACGGGTTTGAGCGCTACCGTTTGGCCCGCTATGGCCTTTATGGTCCCCGGCACGTTTACCGGTGTATTCGACGGCAACGGTTACGCTTTCAAGGATTTGAGAATCATACAACAATATCCTATTGACGGAACAAACCCGGACAGGAAGAGTATTTTTGAAAACATCGGCGCGGGCGGCGTGGTAAGAAACACCGCGTTTACCGGCGTCAAGATAGCGGACTTAGGATGGGCACACCGCAGAGCGGCGCTGGGCGTAGTGGCCTTCACGCTTCAAGGCGCCGTGGAGAATTGCTACCTCCAAGTCGCGTTTGAGGTGCCTGCGTCAGCCAGTTATGCGAACGCAACTGCCGGCGGCATAGCGAGGCTTGCGGATCATGGATCGTCGATCATAAACTGCATCGTCGATATCACGACTCCGACCGATTCTTCTGCCGACAATATCGGCTCGCTGATAGGCGACTCCTACACGGCTTCTATTATGGACGTATTTATACGTTCGGGCGCGACGGTAACCAGAAGCGTGAATGATTTATCAGGCGGCCCTACGGTTACCAGGGGCGGCATTTATGGGGATATGTCCTCGTTGTTGACGGCGGCAAACACCGCCGGCGTATTGAGCGACAAGGTTTGGAATTTGGCCGGCTCCGTACCTGCGCTCAAGAACGGCTGCACCGCCGCGGTGCCGGTATTCTGGGACTACGTCTCGTCGATTGATGACTTTTTGGCGATCAAAAACAATTTAAGCGGCAGCTATATCCTTATCGCCGACTTGGACTTTGCGTCGTTTACCGGCCTGTTGGCGGACAATACGATCGACGGCAAGAAGAACCTTGTTCCCGGCACGTTTACGGGAACCTTTGACGGCAACGGCTACGCGATCAAGAACCTAAACATGGTACAGAATACGGATGCTGCCGCCAGCGCGTGCGGCGTGTTTGAAAGGATCGGCGCAGGCGGCATTGTCAAGAACACGGAATTCATCAATATAACACTGGATCACAAGAACGGAACCGGTGGCAGGATGAACACGTCCGGCGTAGTGGCGTCTGTTCTTGCGGGCGGGACGATACAAGATTGTTATATCAGCGTCAAGTTTATCGAATACGCGACAACCGGCTCCGGATCGGGCTGCGTCGTCGGTTGGATGACCGGCGTAAACCCGACGATCGAAAATTGTATTGTCGATGCGCAGGGTGTCAACGGCAACGCTTCTTATATTGTTCGCAACGGATCAATCTCCTCCAGGGCGGACGAAGGGTCTGTTGTTACCAACGTATATACACGCCCAAATAACGCGCAGCTGCCAAGAATCCCATATCCCGCGTCCGGCTCGGCGGTAACCGAAACGGGCGGCGGAGATTATACGACGATGTTCGCGCTTCTCACAGCGGCAGTTTTGGACGGCGTCTTTGACGGCGATATTTGGGATCTGTCGGGTTCTGTCCCCGCCCTCAAGAAAAACTGCACAATCACCGTGCCGCTTTCCGAGTTGTACGACGGCTTGATTTATACAATCGCGGACTTCCTGGACATCGAAAACAATCTGTCCGGCAAATACCTGCTGATGAACGATTTGGATTTCTCGGCGTATATCGGTTTTCCGACATGGGAGTATGTTAAGAGAGTTCTGATATCCGGCGAGTTCACTGGCATATTCGACGGCAACGGTTACGCGATCAAAGATCTTGCTATGTTGCAACGCCACGGCGAGTTCCCCTGCGGTATTTTTGAGACAATCGGCGCGGCAGGCGTGGTAAAGAATACGGCGTTTACAGGCATAACGATAAGCGCTTATGACGAAGATGGTACATTGGGCCGTAAAACGATGTTGTCGGGAGCGGTGACGATCAGCCTTTCCGGCTTGATACAAAACTGTTATATACAAGTAACTCATAACAATATTGGTAATGGTGTGGGTACTTATCATTATGACGGCGGCGGCGGCGTAGCCGGCCGGTCGTATTTGGGCGCATCCATCATAGACTGCATCGTCGACGTCACGACGCCGACAAACTCCTCGGCGGATGCCCTCGGTTCGTTGGTCGGCCCCGCGTGGGGAACGACTACGGTGACGAATGTGTATATACAAGCCGGTGCAACGTTGCCGAAAGCGGTGAGCGACGAGTATCAGTTAGCCGTTACCGGCGGCGGAACCTATACGACGATGGGCGCGCTGCTGACGGCGGCAAACACCGACGGCGTATTGAGCGGCGATATTTGGGACTTGACCGGCCCCGCGCCCGCCCTCAAGAACGGCTGCACCGCGTAAGCGGAACACCCAAGAATTCCCCTTCAAGGGAAATCAAGCGTAAAATCCCCTGTCTTCGGGCAGGGGATTTTTTGCAAAAAAAGCATCCAAACCCCACTTGACAAAACGGACAAAAAACATATACATTCTCCAACGGAGGTGATAGAATGACAGAGCCGAGAGCAATGCGGGAAATCCATGAAATCCGCGAAAAAATTTACGAAGAACGCAAAGGCATGAGTCCGGCTGAGTACAATGCCGAAGTTGAGAAAAATACAGACGCATTGCTGAAAGAATTCGGTTGCAAACTTGTGCCTGTTGAGGGCAAGCCGGGGATTATGCGTATGATACGCGCATAAAAGGGCACAGGACACGGTATGGTCACCAACGGCGGCGGAACCTATACGACGATGGGCGCGCTGCTGACGGCGGCGGACGGCGTGTTGGACGGCAGCGTTTGGGACTTGACCGGCCCCGCGCCCGCCCTCAAGAACGGCTGCACCGCGGTAGAGTAGGTAATTAGGTATTTTAATGTGTGCATCCTGCGGGCTTCCGCGGAATGTCCGCGCAAGTAGGATTGTAACGAAATGCGGCTTTTATCATTTGGGCCGAAGCGGAGCAATTCCGCCAAATGTCTCCGCTCGCGGGCGGCATGAACTATTTGCAAAAAATCCCCATTGAAAAAACAGAAGAATTCCTCGTAAAACATATATGGGCACAATAAAAGGCCTCTTTCCGAAAGGCCTTTTTTGATTTTACACTGCGTTCATTCAACCCAACTCAAAATAATCAACAAGCGCAGAATTGATTTTTCCCCGGTACAAAACATCCGTAATCTCCCCCGCCTTCGTTACACTGCGCAAACGGTCAAGCGATACCGTGCGAATCTGCTGCAACATCACTACGCTGTCCTTTGGCAATCCCGTTATATCAGCGGGAAGCTCAACTTCCGTCGGATAAATCTTTGCCCCGCTTTTGATGGACGAAAACGGAAGCACCGTAAACACAGGCAAATGCTTATTCACACTGTCGTTAGAAACAACCAACGCAGGACGGACGCCCTGCTGCTCGCTTCCTTTGGTTGGATCGAAATCCAAAAAATATATTTCCCACTTCTTTACCATTCGCCTACTAAGCCTCCGTCATATTTATCCAACTCGTTTTGACACTCCAATGTTCGCGCCAAAAAAGCCTTATCTTTTCCGGCTTTGGCCAAAGCGGCGTCATATTCCTGCCGCCTCAACTCTTTGAGATACAACTCAATAGCCGTATTCACACCGTTAGAGAAAGAAGCGATGACGCCCTTGTCGACATAACCGGCTAAATCGTTTTTCAACTGCGCAGAAATATTGATCGTACTTTTTACCATTGCTTCCATAGTCAAATCCTCCTTGAATGCAAGCATAACATAACCCGCCGGTATTGTCAATACTTTTCGCCATACAATTTGCCATATTATTATATGCTTTAAATCAAAAAGGATTCTTTCAAAATACAAATTTGCGAAAGTTATAACCTGCCCCGAAAAAACCGGTTTCGCCCGAGCGCGCGCGACACGGTAAGCGCAAACGTAATACCACGTACAAGGCTTTTTCTGAAAGCTGTTTTTCTGGGTGACGCCCGTATTTCTTTTGGCACAGATAATTTTGCTGATTATTCTTATGAGATAAAGGAGGTAATCGCATAGAAAAATAGTTTCTAAGCCGCTGTCGCGGCTTTTTTTCGTACCTTGACAACAGAATATTATAAAAAACCGCCCGCCATCGCAGGGCATAAAAGGAGCCCCCGATTTATTGAACAACGAACCAAACTACATACAATCTGATTGCGAAATTGAATCCAAAATTGGAAAAAGAACAACGGCCGAAATTCCGCAATATGAAATCGACGCATTAGCAAGAGCGTTCTTACCCGCAATTTTGGAGTTCTACATATCTTTGTCAACGGAATCGCAGATGGTGTACAATAAGTTTCGCAAATTAAAAAAGAGGACATACAGCCTCCGGTTTGGTAGAATAGATTTACGAGAAAAATTTTACCTAAGGAGAAAGAATGTATGTCCAAGAAGATTATACACCTTGACGAGGGAGTAATCAAGCAAGAACTGAAGGAACTTGTACGGAACAGCGTGGAGGCGACGCTGAACGGACTGTTGGAGGAGGAAGCGGCAGCCCTGACGAAGGCCGCGAGGTACGAGCGGACGGAGGTACGGAACGGATACCGCTCCGGAAACTATGACCGTACGCTGACGACGACGTCGGGCGAGGTGACGCTGAAGATGCCGAAGCTGAAAGGCGTACAGTTTGAAACGGCAATCATCGAGCGGTACCGTCGCAGAGAGAGTTCGGTAGAGGAAGCGCTTATTGAGATGTATCTGGCGGGCGTATCGGTACGGCGGGTGGAGGACATAACGGAAGCGTTGTGGGGCTGCAAGGTATCGCCGGCGACGATTAGCGAGCTTAACAAGAAAGCGTATACGAATATTGAGGAATGGCGGAATCGGCCGTTGCACGGCGGCAAGTACGCTTACGTGTATACGGACGGAATATATCTTAAGAGGAACTGGGGCGGCGAGTACGAGAACGTGAGTATACTCGTGGCAATTGGGGTAAACGAGGACGGTTATCGTGAGATATTGGGCGCAAAGGAAGGCATGAAGGAAGACAAAGGCAGTTGGCTGGAGTTTTTCAAGTGGCTGTCCGACCGTGGGCTTAAAGGCGTAAAGCTCGTAATCGGGGATAAATGCCAGGCCATGTTAGGCGCGGTGGACGAAGTGATGCCGACGGCGAAGTATCAACGGTGTCTGGTGCATTTTTACCGGAACGTGTTTTCGGTAACGCCGCGGAAGCATATGCCGCAGGTAGCCAAGATGCTCAAAGCTATCCATGCGTCTGAGAGCAAGCCCGCGGCAAGAGCCAAGGCGGCATTGGTATCCGCCGAACTACGTGAAATGAAGCTTACAGAAGCGGCCAGTAAACTGGATAACGGAATAGAGGAAACGCTTACATATATGGATTTTCCGAGCCAGCATTGGCTGCGGATACGGACGAACAACGTACTTGAACGGTTGAACCTTGAGATAAAGCGGCGTACAAAGGTGGTGGGGACGTTCCCTAACGGGAACTCCGCGCTCATGCTTGTCTGCGCCCGGCTCCGTCATGTTGCCGGTAAAGAATGGGGTTCGAAGAAATACCTCAACATGAAACACTTTGAGGTATACGAGGAGTTGACCGCATAAGACAAAGCATTAACAGCCGCCGGATGATACAGCCCACTGCCGCCCGCCGTCAAGTACCGGCGGCCCGGCTTCGCCGCCGCCTTTTTACAGCTATGAGCCGTAAAATCCTTGACTGCGGCCGGCACCGGCCTGTCTGTGGCAGCTAAGCTGTTAAGCCCTAATCTACTGAACCTAAACTACCTACCGTTTTTATAAATTTGCGCAAAATACTTGACGGCACCGTTTTATAGCCGCTTTTCTGTGTTTTTTCTTGATTTTAGAACATTTTTTTAGGACAAAAAGCACATTTCAAGAATTCATACTTTTTGAGTTTTCAATCTCAAATCAAAATTTCTCAAAAAAAAGTGCAAGCATTCACCCGTAAGGGCAAATTAAATTTTAATGGATTCAACGATTAGAGTGACAATATATTGGCGGCGTTTGTTCAACTCCGTCGGTTTCTTATAATCCGTGTCCATAAGATATGACATGGTATAGATGTTTGAAAAATAAGAAAAGCAGAACATATTTAACGACAGCGTAAGCTCCGAAATGTCAATGCCGGGTTTGAATATTTTTTCTTTTACGCCTTGCTCTATCGCTTTTCGGATTAGGTCAAATCCTTTGGTTCTGTTGGTGTGAGCCTTGGAGTGCGACAAATACTTTGCCTCGTTAAGATTTTCCCACATAATAAGTTTGACATATGAAGGGTTATTGTAAAGAAAATTGAAATACGCGCAAATAAGTTCTTCCACAAACTCTAAAGGCGGTTTGGGGTTTTGCAAAAGCGCTTCTTCCATGGCGCTCATTCGTTCGTACACAATAGATAAAATCGTCGCATAGAGAGTTTCTTTATTGGTGAAATGAGCGTACAGCATGCGTTTGTTTACGCCGGCGCTTTCCGCTATTTTATCTACCCGCGCTCCATAGATGCCTTTTTCCGCGAATTCTTCTTCAGCCGCCTGCAAAATTTTTTGTTTAGTAATTTGAGACTTTTTCATATAAATCGAATTTTATCACAAAAAATAGCAAGTTGCTAATGATTTTTTATGTCGCGGCAAAATTTTAATGAAAATTTAAACGAAATATGTATTGACAAATCGAGTTGCTATATGATATTATTAT
>Ga0123353_10017479_pt1 | contig 10545 bp, 9 predicted proteins | sample TergutLab28metaG_3_FD_92763 | JGI IMG/M metagenome (GOLD analysis project Ga0123353, IMG submission 92763) | Labiotermes labralis P3 segment gut microbial communities from Petit-Saut dam, French Guiana - Lab288 P3 | ecosystem: Host-associated > Arthropoda: Insects > Digestive system > Gut ... | reverse complement strand
TGGAACAAACAAAGACCCAAAACAAGCCCATCCCCCATGAGCGCCCGACCTGGGACGAATACTTCATGGGCATTGCCGAGCTTACGGCAAAGCGCTCGACCTGCCTGCGCCGCAACGTCGGCGCGGTCATCGTGCAGGACCGCCACATCGTCGCCACGGGCTATAACGGGGCGCCGCGCGGCATCGACCACTGCGCCCAGCGCGGCGGCTGCCTGCGCGAGGAGCTCGGTATCCCCTCGGGGGAGCGCCATGAGCTTTGCCGGGCCTTGCACGCCGAGCAGAACGCCATAATCCAGGCCGCGACGTTCGGCCACAGCATCGAGGGAGGGACCATCTACATAACGCACGCCCCCTGCGTCATCTGCTCGAAGATGATCATCAACGCGGGGATCAGCAAGATCATCGTCGGCGCCGAATACCCCGATTCCTTCTCTGTAGAGATCCTCGGGGAGGCCGGCCTCAAGATCGTCACGCTCGGCAACGGCGAGGTGTAGCAAGAGGGCTGCCTATGACATCCTCCTCGACTATCATCACCGCCCTCGGATGCGTTGCCATAGCATTCGTCATCGCTTTTGTCGCAACGCCCCTGTCTATACAGATATCAAAACGTTCCGGCGCTTACGACGTCCCGCGCGACGACCGGCGCATGCATACCGCGCCCATTCCCAGGCTCGGCGGGATAGCGATCTTTCTTTCGTTCCTGGTTTGCTCTTTCATCCTGCGCGCGCTCATAGACGCGGGCGTTGTCACGGACGCCGACACTCCGGATCTGGTACAGAAGCTTCAGGCCATACTCATAGCGGGGGGCTTCGTCTTCCTGCTTGGGGTCGTGGACGACGTCAAGGGGATGCGCGCCAGATACAAGCTGCTCGGGCAGATCGGCTGCGCCGCCCTCGCCTTTGCCCTCGGGATACGCATACCTGCCGTCGCGCTTTTTGGCTGGCAGTTCGCGAACGAAACAGGCGCCGTGAACTTTATCAGCTTCATCGTCACGGTCATCTGGCTCGTCGCCATCACGAACATGATAAATCTCATAGACGGCCTCGACGGCCTCGCGGCGGGGGTCGTCGGCATAGCCGCGCTCGCCATCGCCTACAGCGCCTACGTCAACGGTTACGCCGCGGTAGGTTTCGCGATGGCCATCATCGCGGGCTCGGCTCTGGGCTTTCTCCCGTTCAACTTTTTCCCCGCGAAGATTTTCATGGGGGACAGCGGGGCGATGTTCCTCGGGTTCGCCCTGGCCTCCGTCTCGATAATAAGCCCCGCAAAGGGGGCTACGGTCGTCGCCATCATCGCGCCGGTCATTGTGCTCGGGGTACCTCTTTTCGACATGCTTTTCGCGATCTTCCGCAGGGCCAGGCGCCGCCAGTCTATCTTTGTGCCCGACAAGGGCCACCTTCACCACCAGCTTTCAAAGATCGGCATCGGCCAGCGCCGCTCCGTGCTCATGCTCTATGGCATCAGCGGCATCATGGGCATCGCCGCCATCGTCTTTTCGCGCGAGCTCTACCTTGAGGCCGTCGGCCTCTTCTTTATCGCCGTCGTCTTTATCTTCGTGCTCATCTGGGGCTGGGACAAAAACAAGGACTGAATTATAGGCGGCCTTATCGGCGTCCCGCCGGCCTGAGCTGCGACAGTATGATGCCGCAGAATATAAGGGCGCATCCGAAGTAGGCGCGGCCCGTCATCACCTCGCTTATGAGAATGGCGCCGCCGACTACGGAGAAGACGGATTCGAGCGAGAAAATGACGGCGGCCTTTGCGGGCGCGACGTATCTCTGGCCGATTATCTGCAGGGTATAGGCGACGCTGATGGAGCCGACGCCTCGGTAGAGCAGCGGCGCCGCCGCAAGCAGCAATAAAGCGGGCTCTATCGTTTCGGACGCGAACGCAAAGATCATGCAAAGGGCGCCGCAAACGGCAAACTGCACCTGGGAAACCCTCAAGGCGCTTACCTTCGGGGCGATTTTGTCTATGGCGATGATATGCGCGGCCCAGAAAAACGCTCCGGCGAACAACAGCCAGTCGCCCGGCTCAGGCCCCCCTAGGCCCTCCTGCACGGTGAGAAAATACATTCCGGCGACAGCCAGGCCCGCGCCCAGCCATGTAAGCCTGCCCGCGCGCTGCTTAAGGAATATCCCTGCTATCGGCACAATTATTATATACAGCCCCGTTATGAACCCTGATTTGCCGGCCGACATGGTCAAGTCGACGCCGAATTGTTGGAAGTTGCTCGCGCCAAACAGGATAAGGCCGAGGACCGTCCCGTATATCCAAAGCCTTTTCAGCTCCTCCGCGTTCAACCTTCCTTTTTCGAAAATCAATATGACCGGCGCAAGCGAAGCCGCGCCGAGGAGAAACGACACGCCGTTGAACGTGAACGGGCGCATGTATTCCATGCCGACGACCTGGGCCACAAAAGAAATCCCCCATATGAGGGACGTCAGGAAAAGGCATATTGTGGCGCGGAACTCTTTTGTCACTTATGAAGGATGCTTTTCATGAACTGGCGGGCGCGCGGGTTTGAAGGGTTCGTGAAGAACTCGTCCGGCGACCCGGTTTCGCCGACTTCGCCGTCGACCATGAACACTACCCGGCCCGCGGCTTCGCGCGCGAAGCCCATCTCGTGCGTCACGACGAGCATCGTCATGCCGCTTTTCGCGAGGTCGACCATGACGTGCAGCACGTCTTCGACAAGCTCCGGGTCGAGAGAGCTCGTCGGCTCGTCGAACAGCATTATCTTCGGCTCCATCGCGAGCGCCCGCGCGATCGCGACGCGCTGCTGCTGCCCCCCGGACAGTTTGGCCGGGTACTCGTCGAATTTGTCCTCGAGCCCGACTTTTACCAGCAAACTTTCCGCTATTTCCGTGGCATCCTTGTCGCTCATTTTCTTCACGTTGACCGGCGCGAGCATCACGTTTTCTTTCGCCGTCTTGTGCGGAAAGAGATTGAACCTCTGGAAGACCATGCCTGTCTTGAGCAGTATCTCGGCGCGCTTTTCTTTCGACATGCGTACATGCGGATGGCCGTGGACGCGTTTTTCGAGAAGCACGTCGTCGATATATATCTCGCCGTCGTTAATCATTTCAAGCCCGTTGATGCAGCGCAGGTAAGTCGATTTGCCCGAGCCGGAAGGGCCGATGATCGCGACCACCTCCCCGAGCTCGACCGTCAGGCTGACGTTTTTCACGGCCTCGACCGTCGCGAAGGTTTTGCATATATTCACGGTTCTTATAACGGACATATGACCCCCTCTTACTCGTAAACCGAAAACTTCTTTTCGAGCTTGTTGAATATGAACGTGAAGACCGCGGTCAGTATTAAATAGATGATCAGCGACGGCACGTAGACGAGCGCGCTGGCTTTGTTCGACGCGATCATCTTCGTCTGGAAGGTCAAATCGTTCAGCGCTATTATCGAAACCAGCGCCGTGTCTTTTAACACCATGACGAACTCGTTGCAGATCGGCGGTATCATGCGCCTGTACGACTGCGGGATGACGACGAGTCGCATCGCCTGCCCGTACGTAAGGCCGAGCGAACGCGCCGCCTCCATCTGCCCCTTGTCGATAGACTGTATCGCCGCCCTGATGATCTCCGCGAGGTATGCCGCGATGTTCAACGAAAACGCTATGTACGCGGCCATGAAGCGGCTGCCGACGTCGAGCCTCGGGTCGATCATCGGCAGGGCGAAATAGATGATGAAGAGCTGTATCAACAGCGGCGTGCCTCGGAAGAAAAACACGTACGCGGTCGCCGGTTTGTTGATGAAGGGATTCGATGAAATTTTCGCAAGCGCCAGAAAGACGCCGATGACGAGCGCTGTCAGCACGGACGTGACCGTAAGCGACAATGTGATGCGGGTGGCGCTGAGGAGCGCCGGCATCCACACTATTATTTGCTCTAATGATTCCATATAATTTTCGCGGCGGTCATTTCCTGCGGTTTATACTTTGCGAAATAGGCCGCCGCGATTCTCCCCTTTAGCCTTCCTGTCAGTCGGCCCGGACTACGATGCAGAGCGCGTTCGAAACGTACGGCTCGGTCAGGATATATTTTGCCTGGCGTTCCGGCGTGATGGACACCGATGAAATGATGATGTCGTATTCGCCTTTTTCGACGCCGAAGAAAATGCCGTCCCAAGCGGTGTCGACAAACTGGGCCTCAAGGCCGAGCATGCCGGCTATGCAATTCGCCACGTCGATGTCGAAGCCGACGTTGTCAATGCCGTTATCCGCCTTGTATTCCATCGGAGGATATCCGATCTCCGCGCCGACCATGAAAACTCCGTCCTTCTTCGTCGTGAAGCCGCCAGGTATCACGGGCGCCTCGGTGACGTCGCGAAGCCCCGCCGTGAAGTCTTCGCCGAAATTCTTTATGGCGATCTGAGCCATCGAGCCGTCAAAGAACATCGTGTCTATCGCCGCCTCTACTGCCGCCGCGAGCTCTGTCGAGGATTTCGCGAGGCACATGCCCATCGGCTCGCCTTCGTCGTTGATCCAAGCAAGCCTGTACTTTTCGCTGCCGACCGTGTAATACGCGGCGACTACGCTGTCGACGTAGACTGCGTCAACGCGCCCAAGCGCAAGGTCGTCAAAGCACTGCGTCACTTTTTCGTACCGGCTGACCTCGACGTTCTTTAGCCCGTCCTCGATCATCTCGTCGATACTGAAAGCCGCGGTCGTGTCCGTCTGCACCGCGATGTTGTGGCCCGAAAAGTCCGCGGGCGAGTTGATTACGACGGCATCACTGGTTTTTCCTCCGCCGCAGGCCGCCAGAACACAGGCCACGCATATGATCAGACACAGTACGATAGCTATTCTCTTTTTCATCTTTCCACTCCTTAACTGTTAGCTAAACAAACTGAGCGTAAATTATAACACTTTTAAGCTTAAACGAACCTAAATATTTTTTTACAATTATTTCCAAGCTTCCGCCGCCGCTTTCGCGATGGTTTCCGCGAGGCCTTCCTTGCCGGGAGGCGGCAGTATATATTCTTCCGACAGCTCTTCGTCCGATACAAGACCGGCGAGCGCGAGCGCGGCAGCGGTTTTCATTTCGTCCGTGATCTCCTTGGCGCCGGCCTCGAGGGCCCCTTTGAATATGCCGGGCGTTACGAGCAGGCCGCCGATCATGTTCGGGTATTCGGCCAGGCCCGTGCAGACGACATACGCGCCCGCCGCCTTCGCGTCCTCGGGCGATATCTCCGGCACAGGGCTCGCCAGCGCGAAAACCGCCGGCTTTTTCCTCATAGTCCTAATGAGCTCTCTCGGGAGGGCGTTTGCCGCAGACGCCCCGATGAAGACGTCGCTGCTTCTTATGGCCTTGTCAAGGCCGCCCGATAGCCCTTCCATATTCGTCAGCTCGAGCAGATCGAGCTTGTCTTCCCCGAATTCCGAGATGCGCTTCGCGCTTATTATCCCCTTGCTGTCGCATACGACGACGTCGCGCGCGCCGAGAAGGCACAGCAGCCTCGCTATCGCGTTGCCCACCGTCCCGGCCCCGTTTATTACGATCCTTGCTTCCGAAAGATCTTTGCCCGAAAGCTTCAGCGCGTTGACGGCGGCCGCGCCCGTGGCTATGGCCGTCCCGTGCTGGTTGTCGTGGAACGCCGGGATGTCCAGCTCCTCCTTCAGCCGCTTTTCGATTTCAAAACAGCGCGGCGCCGAAATGTCCGCAAGGCAGACGCCGCCGAAGCTCGGCGAGATATGCTTCACGGTATTTACGATCTCACAGGTTTCCTGCGTGTCAAGGCAAAGGGGTACGGCGTCTATGCCGCCGTATTCACTAATCAGCGCGGCTTTCACCTTTATTGTCGGCAGGGCTTCTCGCCCGCCGATGTTACCGAGGCCGCATACTGCGGAACCGTCGCTTACGAGCGCGATCGCGCCGGCTTCACTGTTAATATCCCTGTCTTCCATCGATCCTTCCTTTTATAGCGTTTCCGGGGTTCAGGCGCCGCCTTTCGACGCTCGTCTCCCTCCCCCGTTTTCATTTTTTCCAGGAGCTCTTCAGGCCTACGATTTGGTTGAATACCTTCGCGCCTTCACTGCCCGTTTCCGTGAGCTTCGCGTCCGCGATATAGTAGCCGTGCCGGAAAAACTGGAAACGCTCACCCGGGCCCGCCTCCGAAACCGAAGGCTCGGCGAAACACTCCCTTACTGTGACCGATCCCTGCGCGAGGGTCTGTTCTCCGTCTTCCCCGTCGTCCATCAGGTAGCCGTACTCGCGCACCTTTATCTTGACCGCCGTCTTCGCGTCGACCCAGTGGATCGTGCCCTTGACCTTGCGCCCCTCAAAGCCGCTCCCGCTCTTCGTCGCGGGATCGTACGTGCACCTGAGCTCTTTGATCTTTCCGTCCGCGTCTTTCACGGCCTCTTTCGCCGTGATGAAATACGCGCCCTTGAGCCTGACCTCGTTTCCGATGAAGAGCCGGAAATACCCCTTCGGGGGGTCTTCCGCGAAGTCCTCGCCGTCGATCCAAAGCTCGCGCGAAAACGGGACCATTCTCTCTCCGAGGCCCGCCTCGTCGCGGCCGTTTTCCATCACGAGCCCCTCGACTTCGCCCTCGGGGTAGTTTTCTATGACGACCTTGATCGGGTCGAAGACCACGTTTCTGTTCTCGACCCTGTCATGCAAGTCTTCCCTCGCACAGTATTCCAAAAATTCTATATCGACCGTACTGTTCGCCTTCGCGACGCCTATCTCCTCGCAGAACCTTCGCACTGCCTCGGGCCTGAACCCGCGCCGCCTTATGCCCGCGATCGTCGGCATCCTGGGATCGTCCCAGCCTTCGACCGACCCGTCGTCCACGAGCGCCTTCAGATACCTCTTGCTCATCAGAGTATGCGTCAGGTTCAGGCGCGCGAACTCTATCTGCCTCGGCGGCTCGTGCCAGTCTAAGGCCGAAAGAACCCAGTCGTAAAACGGCCTGTGGTCCTCGAACTCGAGCGTGCAAAGCGAATGCGTTATCCCTTCAATTGCGTCCTCGATCGGGTGCGCGTAGTCATACATAGGATAGATGCACCAGGCGTCACCCGTCTTGTGGTGTTCCGCGTGCGCTATGCGGTAGATCACCGGGTCGCGCATGTTGATGTTCGGCGAGGCCATATCGATCTTCGCCCTTAAGACCATCGCGCCGTCTTTGTGTATGCCCTCCCTCATCTCGCGCAGCAGCCTGAGGCTTTCCTCCTTCGGCCTTTCCCGCCACGGGCTTTCCTCGCCCGGCTGCGTCAAAGAGCCGCGGCTCGCGCTGACCTCCTCGGCGCTGTGCTCGTCCACATAGGCCAGGCCCTTTTCTATAAGGTACTCGGCCCCCTCGTACATGCGGGAGAAGTAGTCCGACGCGTACCTCAGCTCGTCCCATTTGAACCCGAGCCAGGCGACGTCCTCCTTGATCGAGTCAACGTACTCGACGTCCTCTTTTACCGGGTTCGTGTCGTCAAACCTGAGGTTGCACTTGCCGCCGTACTTTTCGGCCGTCGTAAAATTCAGGCATATGGCCTTCGCGTGCCCGATATGCAGGTAGCCGTTCGGCTCGGGCGGGAACCTCGTGTGGATCGGCCGATCGAACCTGCCCACTTTAATATCTTCGTCGATAAAAGCGTGTATAAAATTCTGTGTTTCCATAGTTCGTTATTATAACAGAAAGAGGCGGGTTTCGTGCGCCCCCGCCTCGTATTTCTCCCGGTCAGCCGCCTCTGCGGCGTTTTTCCCTTCGCCGGCCCTACCTCTTGATGACCATCGCGACGCCCTGGCCGCCGCCGATGCAAAGCGTCGCCAGCCCCGTCTTCGCGTCCCTCTTCATCATCTCGTAGAGCAGCGTCACGAGCACGCGGGTGCCCGACGCGCCGATCGGATGCCCGAGCGCGATCGCGCCGCCGTTGACATTCGTCTTCTCGGGGTCGAGCCCGAGTTCGCCCGTTACAGCGACCGCCTGGGCCGCGAAGGCTTCGTTTGCCTCGACCAGGTCGAGGTCGGCTATCGTCATGCCCGCCTTGTCTAAGGCCTTTTTCGTCGCCGACACCGGGGCGATGCCCATGATGCTCGGGTCGACCCCCGCCGCCGCGTACGACACGATAGTCGCGAGGATATTCAGGCCGTGCTTCTCTGCGTATTCCTTCGATGTCACGACCACAGCCGCCGCGCCGTCGTTGATCCCCGAGGAATTGCCCGCCGTCACCGTGCCGCCGTCTTTGAACGCGGGCTTCAGCTTTGCGAGGCTTTCTGCCGTGACCCCCGGCTTATAGTGCTCGTCAGTGTCGAATATTATTGGGTCTCCTTTGCGCTGCGGGATCTCGACGGGGACGATCTCGTCCTTGAACCTTCCGCTCGTGATCGCGGCCGCGGCCCTCTTTTGCGATTCAAGCGAGAACGAGTCGGCCTGCTCCCTTGTCAGCCCCCATTGCTCGACTATGTTTTCTGCCGTGATACCCATATGATAACCATGGAAGGCGTCGCTGAGCCCGTCCTTGACCATGATGTCGACGAACGTAGTGTCGTCGTATTTGATGCCCCACCTCGCGTTCGGCAGCGCAAAGCCCGACTGGCTCATGTTTTCCGTGCCGCCCGCGATGATCACGTCGGCGTCGCCCGCCTTGATGATCTGCGCCGCGAGGCTGACCGCTCTCAGCCCGGAGCCGCACACTTTGTTGATCGTCATCGCAGGGACCTCTTTCGGTATGCCCGCCTGCATCATGGACTGCCTGGCGACGTTCTGCCCGAGGCCGCCCTGCAGGACGCATCCGATGATCCCCTCCTCCACGTCAAACGGGTCGACCCCCGCCCTGTTGAGCGCTTCTTTAATTGCTACCGCGCCGAGCCGTACCGCAGAAACTTCGGTAAAGCTCCCGTGATACCTTCCGATAGGCGTCCGCACCGCCCCGACAATTACGGCTTCTTTCATCTTGTAAGCTCCTCTCGATTTTGCTTCGGATATAGCACTCCCCCGTTTATTAGAAATGATAATACGAGGTTTTTTTTAATATTTCAATTATTATGCCCGGTTTTTTTGCCCTTATTCATTGTGACGCGTCACAAAAGGTTTTTTGGATTGTAATATATCACTTGAGCGTCACAATATACTTCTCAACGAACTTGACCGGCTTGTACGAAAGCTTCGCTTTGCGAAGGCCCGGTATGCCCATGTCCTCCTCGCGGTTGATACGTTTTACATTCGACGCCATCGCCTTGCAGAACTCGTTGTTGATGGCCTGATAGAGCCCGCGATAATTCGTGTTGGCTTTTTCGACGTGGACTGTCACGGTCTTTGTGCCGAGCTTCCCGCCGATGCTGATCGCCTCGATCTTTCCGCCTATGCGGATGACCCCCGACAGATAGCCGACCGTGTCTAAGTTCAGGAAGACGTCCCGCATCGCGCGCTCCTCGAATTCGAGCAGTATGCGCTCGTGTGGGTCTTCGAGGTCCTTTCTCTCGTTGAATTCGCGGATGAACTCCATGGCGTCACCCGCCATTTCCGGCGTCATTTTCCCGTACTCGTACTCATAGTTCGCGAGGAAGTAATTCAGATGGTTCTTCTTCGAATGGTAGGCCCGCCCGGCAAGCTCGATCAAATCCTTCGTATCGTATATATAGTCGTAATTGGGCCGGTCAGCCTCGTATATAAGCCCGCCGGGAAACGCCTCGGCCAGTATGTCGAGCATATGGAACGGCACCAGCTTCATGGCGAAAAGCCTGTCGTTTGCTTCGAATTCTTCCTTTGCCTCGAGGATCGCGTCGCGAAGGCCCGCCGGGTCGTATGAGCCCGTGCACGTCAGCGGCGGGAACATGAACGTGTCGTCCATGGCGGGGTCGAGGTTGTCCGCGCCCGTGATACAGAGGTAGTCGCCTATCTGTTTCCAGCTGAAAGCGTTGATCTCCCTCCACATGAAAAGCGACGTGTACGACAGCCCGCTCGCCTTGTAATCGAATCCGTTAAGATATGATTCCAAAAACTCTCTGTCTTCGAGCGTTATCCTTCCGCCAAACAAGTGCATTTAATAATTCCAGTCCATGCCCCGCAACGCCTCTATCCTGCCCCGGTCGGTCAAATCGAAATGTAGCGGCGTGATAGCAATATATCCGAGCATGTTCGCGATGACGTCGCTGTCGTCCGCGTCGGCCTCGCCGAGCACCATCGGCTCGCCCGCGTAGTAGTAACCCGTGCGGCCGCTCCCGTCCGACCTCTCATTGAACCACTCGTCGTACGCGCGGTAGGAAAGCGGGCAGACCTTTACCCCCTTTATTTCTTCGGTCGGCAGGTCGGGCACGTTCACGCTCAGCACCACGTGGTCGTCGTGCATGAAATTGACGTCGAACTCCTCCGGTTTTTCCGAGATCCTCTTTGAAAACATGTCGGACTCGGCGATTTGAACGGCAAGCTTCATCGCCGCGTCGAAATTTTCGGGCTTTTTGTGAAACGAGAAATTCGAGCCTATCGACATGGCCGCCGCCGGCAGGCCGCAGATGGCCCCCTCGATCGCCGCCGACACCGTGCCGGAATAAAGCGTGTCCGTGCCGAGGTTCATGCCGTGGTTGAAGCCCGAGA
>Ga0123353_10017477_pt1 | contig 10545 bp, 7 predicted proteins | sample TergutLab28metaG_3_FD_92763 | JGI IMG/M metagenome (GOLD analysis project Ga0123353, IMG submission 92763) | Labiotermes labralis P3 segment gut microbial communities from Petit-Saut dam, French Guiana - Lab288 P3 | ecosystem: Host-associated > Arthropoda: Insects > Digestive system > Gut ... | reverse complement strand
TTTTTTTATATTGTTTTTTTTGTTGTCCCCGGGTGTTTTTTTCTTCGGGGCCAGGAAAATTTTTTTTGGCCACGTTTTTTTTTTTTTTTTGCTCGACCAGCATCTCTATATTGTGAAGAACACACGCACGCACGCGCACACACACACACACACACACATATGTGACTACGTAGAGTTTGTACTGTACCATTAGTACCAAACATTTTAACACAAATCGGAAGCGGTGCGAAGTGTTGACTGGATATTTATCTTTGTGGCTCCGCCCTGGCGGTGACTGGGCGAATATGTTACATTGGACAGTACGTTTTACAGTCTTATTTTCGAACAGGAAGTAGTAGCAGCCCAGTTACTTGAAATTTTCTTTCGTATAGCATTCCTGGGGGAGGCCTTTATTAATTTTTACTATGCATTAAAAATACAATATAATAATAATAATAATAATATTGAAATAATAATAGTAATACTTATGGAAGACTCCATTGGGCACGCAAATGATTTTTTTTTCGAAATTTATTTACAGTTTTGGCACGCGCCCTTAAGTTTGTTCGCCAGCCCTGGTCTAGTTTAACTGCTGGGATGACTGATCTACCTTAAATCCTTTTCCTTTCGTCAGCGGTATTCATCCCCTCGTACTTGACCGAGGCCAACTCGTAACACCGTTAAGTGCAGTGGCAGCTCTCGCGGACCCATAGGCTTCCTCACGTAGCGCCACACGCCAAGTCACGAGTACGGGTGTGAAGGAATGTACGCTGTGGACAATGGGCGGTAAATCAATCAAGAGCTGACACTGCTGCAATGCAAATGGCATCATAACAGGTAAAGACGTTAATACTTATGTAAGATTATTGAACTGGACAAACTGGCTTGACCCCTTGGGTATAATTTAATTTATAGTAAATGAGTGTGCAAATACACACGGTAGCATAACATTAATTTAATCATTCTTCATGTCTGCACCGTGCATCAATGACAAACACTTTATTATCCCACTGATGCATAATATGTAATATGTAGATACAATTAAAATTATGAAATATTTAAAAGTGCGCCAACATGTTTCGGATCACAGGCGGTCCATCATCAGGGAGTTCTATACAGTGCTTAGTTAAAATTACAAGAATGATTCTATCGTGTCCGTTGACATGCACAAGGTCGGTGTTATGGCAGCATATTCTTACCCGTTTTACATGTGTGTACGAAGATTCATGTACAGTGAACTACACACACGTACAACGGGTCAGAATATGCTGCCATAACACCGACCTTGTCCATGTCAACGGACACGATAGAATCCTTGTTGTAATTTTTAACCAAGCACTGTACAAGGCTCCCCGATGATGGATCCTCTGTGACACGAAACATGTTGGAGCACTTTTAAATATTTTATAATTTTAATTGTATCTACATATTATATATTGTGCATCAGTTGGATAATAAAGTGTTTAATTAATTTAATCGGTTTTTAATTTGGTAAGTTGTTCTACCATTTATCCAGTGCTTTTGTTTACAAAGTTATATTTACTTATAATCTGGTCTAAAAAGACATAAATTCTACATTATTAAAAAGCGAAACCGTTATCGGTTATAAATTGCTCTAACGACGCTGTAACCGATGAAGTCAGTATTTATTAATCATTTGTTATTCACTTAAGATGTTACATCAGCTTTTTATTGCAGGCATTTGAATGAAATTGCAATAAGCTTGGTAGAACAGCACTAATTTACTAACATCTTCCACAGTAGGTCTATGCCCTGTTATGTTTTGAATTCGTAATGCACTTTCCTAACCCGCAATCAAATTTCTTTGAAAGAAAACTGTATTTTTTTTTTACCTAAAGGAAATTAGAACTCTTGTGTTGCTTGAGCAAGAACATTGTAATTTGTAGAAGCCAATTAAGGGTTCATAAGACGCAAGCCACTCGTACAGAAGTTCATCGTTCAGTCTTTTGTAGATATGAGAAATAAATATCGCAACCTTGGCTGTTTCCAAATCAGTTGGCTGCGTTTGATTCCTAATACTCCTTTACATGTGCATCCACAGGATCGTAAAAAGCGGACTAATATTTTTATGCTGAATGTTCAGTAGCTCGAGATTTCAAATAACACGCATAGATCTTTGCACCCTGAAGGTATAACCCAGTTACTGTTTTGTGGCTGAGAAATGTATTTTAACCAATTTAACGTTCATAGGTCCGTGCATCGCTAATATATTTATTTCTGTAAGACGCTCTACAGGTTTCAGAAGGCTTTTCCGTCCTTCACCAGGAGCTCAGGCATTTGTCAGACCTAGCTAGCCTGGACTAGCAGCAGGTACAGTATTAGTCTGACAAATTCCTGACGCTGTATGTGCAGTTTTGAGCTCCTGATGATGGACGGAAAAACCGTCTGAAACATGTAGAGGGTCTTACAGAAATAAATAAATTGAGAAATGTCGCATCTTGTTGGTTGTACTTTGAGAACATTTTAACCACTTACATATAATTCTCTTCTTATCCAATAGTCTTTGTACTGAACTTGGCTGTCCATTTTACCACTACGTCATGTGACTTATTCTTGAGCCCGTCTGTTTTATGACAGTGTCGTACTGCGTTATACTTCAAACATAATTTTCGTCTCTTGTTAGTTTCATGCTGGTATTAACACTCCAAATGCTGAAAATAAGATGAATTATATTTAAAGATTTAGTTCTAACCGCACAGTAAACACACACCGTCTCATTTATAGTGCCGTAGACGGAAAATATCGCCCTTTGTCAGTGATTTATAGAAAACACATAAATACATAGTGTGGGCAGAACGTAGCATTTTTTATTGTTATGTTTGGTGGTGTAAATAGTAACGACTGGGCTTTAAAAGGTTAATTATCGTTATATGATTTTATTTTACGTAGGTCCAAGCCACTCTGTAATCACGAGCAGAGTGTTTCGGAGGAGCACGCGTTGGTGACGAGGTGTCCTACTGACTGTACATTTGTGCAATCGGCCTATTATGGTACCAGCAGCCTCAGACATTATTAGCACTCCTTTATAGGAAACGATTCGATTAACTTGAGGTTAAGCTACCTGCAGCTGGTGGTCAAGTTGTAAGAAAAAGACGAGCAAATTCTCGCATCTGATCTCACTTTAAGGCCGGTATGTTCTTACAGGCTTACTATCTAAAGACCACTCGTTCTTTAGAGTATGTCACTGATATTGTGGCCACCGTGGTACAACCCTTCACTGTCTTCACAGCTGCCTCTTGCTTACGTGTCTTAAGGTACGCGTCTGCGTGTGTGAGATCACATTTCGGACCCGGAATTTTTTTATCTCTACTGTATCTGCCTTTCTCGCCTTTAAATGGCTGCCCAATCCTGCCCTTAGCTGTTAGACCATCGGCCATTTCACACACACACATTCACACACACACACACACTCACACATTTACACACACACACTCACTCACACATTTACACACACACACACACACACTCACACACACACACACACATTCACACACACACATCATGAAATTCTATAACAAAAGAGCTTGAACTCGCATGAAAGCACACGAAGTAGATTAACTTTTGCACTACACTGTATTTGCATCATTTGCGAGACGTCAGCAAGTAACGATACTTGCCATTACGTGAAACGTACACGACTTCCACAAAGGGACTGAACGTGTGTCTTTTATTTAAGAAACATCTTAATGTTTTCAATATATTTTCCAATAAACGCACTTCGTGATTCTATTTACGTTACAGCATAAAAACTCCTACATGTTATGTATATTGTATCACCAAGCGCATTTCCTGGAAAATATATCGACTGTGGAAATATGCACAGTGTGAGTTAAATAAAAAATCTTGGTGTTTTTTCCATGATAATTAACTACTCGTTTCATGGAATTAATTATCGCATCTATACTGATTGTCGACAATTGGTACCTAAGTATTTGGTGATGTTTCACGAATGTAAAAGCGCGTCTGAGCGCGTGATATACCGTACAGCGAGAACACTGTTAAGATTCCGTGTCATCTACAGCAGTTAGGAACTATGGAAAAGTCACTCGCCCAGTTGTGCAATGATGGTCTGAACATGAAGGTTGAGTAGGACGAATTTATTCGTTAGCGGCACCTATAAATGTATTTAATGAATCCCTGCCTTTATATGCGCATAATATACGAGGGTGAGTCAAATGAAAACCTTAAATATGCTTTATCTCGTAATTTATTGAACACAAAAGGTACACCATGACTTCATTTTTCTATTTAGTGTCGTACTGCCACTCATCAAACCATGAGTATCGTTGTTGAAACTTACAAGACAATCGAGCTGTGGTTCGAATTTTTAGGGCACTTTTAAGGTTTTCAGTTGACTGTCCCTCGTATCTTTGGAGAGAGAAAGAGTGGAAAAGGAGAACTGATTACGCCACTTCGGTTTGTTTTCTCATTTTCGTTCCGACACGAAGTAAAATCTAGCGGCTGGAAGCGCTCTGCAGACATTTCTCAGCACGTGCCCCATAGCTACAGTCGCTTATCGCTGTCGCCATGGTCGGAATGACCTCGAATGCTGCTTCTGGCTCGGAGACAAGAATTCTTACTCTAGCTTCTCGTGATGTGAGGGCGTGTTCCAAAGTTCGCTGTTTCCATACTTTAAATTGAAACTTGTAACACAAACTGTCTCTTGGATCAGGCGTGCCCAACCTTTTTGGTTGCGCGGACAACTTCGGCAAAGTCTGGACTCCCTGCGGGCAACATGCAGCTCAGTAAATATTTACATAAAATGTGGAATGTATAAGTGTAGTCTAAATATACAGGGTTATTCAAAATGATAGTCGGGGTTTTAACAACTTGTCATACACAATACGCTTGAGATAGGAGAATTTGTAATTTTTTTTATTGAATAGAACAACACTCCATGTTTTTGTTACCTACCTTACAGGTGCTCTATATGTGCACCCTTTGTGATTCTACAAACATGAACACGATAATCGAGTTCGTTCCAAACTGTTTGCAGCATGTCAGCGGTGGTGGTTTCTGTGGCGGTTCTGATTCGTACCTTCAGTTCCGGGATACTTGCGGGAAGAGGAGGAACTTAAACCTCTAGATCCATCGGTGCAACTACATACTCCTATCTCAAGTGTATTGTGTATGACAAGTTGTTACAATCCCGAAAATCATTTCGAATGACCCTGTATATGTGTGTCTTTGTCTGCGTACTTCTTTGTGATTCTCTTCACCAAAAGTACACATAGACTAAAATGAAAAACTTGTAAGCTCTGCGATTCAAAACCGCGGCTAGACGTCTATTTTAGCACATTTTTTCGTAGTGAATCAGTAACGTGAAATGTGCCTATATACATCCACAAATAAAGTGCTCATTATAAAAACAGTATTTTACATGTGAGTAAGGAGTAACTGACGAATGTAAGTTGGTTCACATATTAATTTTTGTTATCATCGTATATGTGTGGATTAAAAAATATACCGTGAATTTGATAAATATTGCAGGTTTATTGGAAGTCAGTTGCGGGATACAGGCATACTTTATATCAGCGTTTCTCAACGTTTGTGAAACCGCGGCCCGGTAAATTATTTTTTCATAAGACGAGGGCCCGGTCCCAACATATTTACTCGTAAATACCTTTCCAATTTTTTTTAAGTTCATACATTAAACTAACCTAAGTATTAGTAATTAATTATAGCATAATCATAAAGAGTATTAGTACACCTATGTATACGGCGTGGCCTGTTGACAAATATAAAATTACATTTAAATTAGTTATCAGTCACTGGACTAATGAAATCTTGTAGCATATTTTAGTTTCCTCAGGCCAACATCTGGGTCTGAGCTTTTCGACACATTCACGAATATTTTTCTCCCCAGAATATATCCACTATAAAATATTTATTCATGAAAAATTGTTAGAAAACTAAAATGACAAATTCCAGGAAAACCTCTCGCGGCCCGGTATAACTGATGCCACGGCCCGGTGGTTGAGAAACACTGCTTTATATGACCATAAACACTGCTTTATAATACCATAAACAACTAATGAAATTAGAGGATTCAATATGTGCTTGCACAATTGGAATGAAATTGCTGTGGAATATAGATGCACGTGGAGACAGCATTTGTTAAGAACGAACGATACACGCATTTCAGAGTTTAAAAGTTTAACTTGTAGTGGCTGTTGTTAGCCTTTTAATACAATTTTACACCCGTAAATGTAAGTAGATGTCTGATTTCTAGTGCAATACTCTTGCTTCATTTTGGTACAAGTCATGTTTCACACAGCAGTGTTGCTGAAAATGCAGGTATTCTGGAGATGTTACGTCATGTTCATTGGTTTTTTACACGACGTTTCGGAAGGTTGCAATATCTTTTTTACTCAGGTCCAAGCAGTCTTGGCATAACACCCCACAGCCCATTTGTTTGTTTGTGGTCTGCATTTTCGTAGTATTGCCCTTCAGTTCTACGGTACCTCAGTCCCAAATTCCCGAACATAATGAGATGTCCTCCCACTCCAATCTTTATATCCGCTCAACAGACCGTCTTGTGGTCAGCCAATCGCCTGCATACGGCGTTCCGACTACCCGCAACACATCTGGCCTATGGCTGTGGGTTTTCTGTCCACATAAAAGCCATGATACATTTCATAGACACCTGTCATAACGCGACGAGGTAGTCTTAAGAAGAAGTGTGCTGTTCCAGAGCGGTAAGACAACACAAGCTGGATTTATTTCGTGTATGAGGGGTTTTGTTTTTGTCGTCTTTATTGATTGCTTTATATATTAATTTATGAACTTATTAATGTCTTAATTATTTGATGACGCGTTTTAATTGTGCTGGTTATATAGTTTAGTATGGTAGGAAGTTTACTGATGATGAATGAAAGAATTGCAGAAGAAGATGCTTATGATTTTTTTCATGACAATAGTACAGCGTTCGTTGCAAGATTCTGGGGGAAGCTACGAAAGCCCCTACTCCATAAGCCTGTCTGTGTGCTGATTTTCGCATCCAAGATAATCCAAATACGACAGACGCCTAACCACCGACCCGCGATCTTTGGTATATTTAACTTGCTTGTCGGTAATATAAACTGTTTAGACCCAACCATAAATCCAGAACAATAAAGGGTAAATCAACCCGCGTTAAAAACATCGTTTGAGAAGTGAAGTCTATAAAATCGGGCGTGTTTGTTGATTCCCGACGAATTACTGACTCATCTGCAGATGTTAACAGCCTGCCTAAGACAGCGTGCTAGGCGCGTTCGCATAGTCGCCAAAAGCGCCTGTTACCTTCGTGATGTCCACCCATCCGTCCGCCCGCCGTTTGTCCGTCTACCAGCACGTATCAGCGCGGCTCCCACTGGACGGGTTTCCGTGAAATTTCGTACTGGGGATCTTTCGAGAAAATCCAAATCTTGTTAAAATCGGGCGAAAATATCGTGCACTTTGCATGAAAACCTAAGTGTGTTTTATTGTTGCCGACGACATTCAATCACCTTATATGTACTTTCTTTGAAATCGTATCACGTGTTAGTTCGTACTTCCTTCTGTCAGTCCGTCTGTCCACATGTCTCAGCACTGATCGCACTGGATGGATTTACGTGTTATTTGATATGGATCTCTGAATGTGATTAAAGTCGGGCAAAAATATCGGGCACTGTACGTTGCGTTTTTGCCGGCGAGAGCAAATCGCCATAATAAGCGGTCTCTTGCAGCGAAATAGTGTCAGGCTGTTAGGATATTTGAGGAAGGATGAATATTACACAACGTGCTACAACATTGTGACACGCACACTGCCTATCTTTTTTAAAGACTGTCATGAATAAGTCATAAACTTTTGAAACTAGGAACACTATAATATTGACCTCATTCTTTACCATTATTATTAGTATTATTATTACTATTATTCTGCTTTTGTTGTTGTTGTTGTCTCTTGTCACAGGCCTTTTCTCCCTGCTACTTCTCCTGAACCAACGGTGATCCCCATCGTTCAGGCTTCAAGTTTCAGACTGTTTTACTTCCCGAATGATATGTGATGTTCCCAGTATAGCTGTCTTTTGTAGTGAGTCTATTGAATTTTTTCCCGGTATGAATTACAAATTCTTCTTTTAATCCTTTTATAACTATTCCAGTGGCTCCAGATGTTACCGGTATAATCTCACATTTCAGGTTCCACGTTAGTTGTATCTCTATACATAACTCTTGTATTTTAGCCTCTTTTCCGCTTCCTTTTGCACGACATTTCTGTCCCCCGGTGTTGCCACATCTATCAGTATACATGCTTTCTCTTTTTAGTTTTTAATTAGTATATCTGTTCTATTATTATTATTATCATCATCATCATCATCTTTGTTATCACTTTTGTGCAGGGTATTTACAACTATATACGTGAAGCAAATCATGTTTCTAAGGTATATAGTGTTGCAACTGTTCTGTATTTACAATTTTTGCTGCATGTAATGTTATTTCGTCCGTGAAATTTGTTTATAATAATAATAATTATTATTATTATAACTAAGTTAATGACTGTGTTTGGGCTGGATGTTCGGGACTTAGTTCCTCGTGGGAGGTGATTTGTCTCTTTGCCGTCACGTGCAGACCGGTCTGTGACCACCCAGACCGCTACTCAGTGGATTTTTTTGATGAACGAATACGTCCTCTAAAGTATTCGGAAAACGGTCACCGGCAGATGTTCGAGTCTTTGTTCTAATGTTTAGCCCGACTCTTGGCGTGCTGTGTAATTCGCTTTTGCCGATAGTCCCCTGACCCGTGGGGTCACCAAGAGCAGTCTGCCTTACTGTACTGTTTCCTGCCTGCAGAGCAGCTACTGGATATCGTGCAGGCGGCCTTGGATTCCGCGGCACAAAGAGAGTACACGGTGCACGGGAGACGAGTGGCATAGGACACCAGTTTGTTCATGTTAGAACTGAAGTGTTTTGTGGCAGCCATGTGTCATGTGAGGAGTGTTCCGCCAGGTCCGGGGATCGACTTCAATATAGTCGACTTGCTGTCTGTCCGCATTGTTTATCATGTTCTTTCTCAATTTGTTAGCTTTTTCACGATAGTGCGATTCCTTTCAAATCTTCTTCGTCACTATTGAGGACGTTTTCTCAACTCATTAGGTACTACGTTATGTATACATGCGTCAATGCGTCCTTAAATAACACAGGAATGCAGGGACGCGGATTTAAATTTTTGGTGTCCGGACGACACGGGGATAAATTGGCCTACCTGGGAGATCTAAGGGTAATGGTGGTTGCTTCTTAGTTTATTTAACCGTGACGAAGCGACAGATGGTAGGATGGTTGGGGAGGATGTAGAAGGACGTCCCTGTGCCGCAGGTTTTTCGAGAATTTTTCCGTTGTGACCAGGCACAATTGGGGTACTTTCTGAAAATGCGTAATACTCGCCTCCTGCAACGTCCTAACTATTTCGTCGTTGACACTAATACTGTCCTTCGATTCCACACAACCACACACACACACACACACACACACACACACTTGAATATCGTACTTAACTAAACATAATAAAATCAGTACCGGAAACCTACAAATGAACTGGGTTATAATTTTCCACCTGTGGACACAGTTACAACAACTCCTTAGGAATCAGTACAGCTATAATCTTAAACCAATCGTGGTTATGAATGAATGGTGCAGTGGAAGTACCGTATTGACTGTTAGTTACGTGCCTAGTGACTAAAGAGCGTTTCAAGGAGGCACATCCCGAGGGCCAGTTGTCCGGGAGAAAGTTGCTTAACGAGGAGGGTCATTGTAATCCTCACCAAATATTAGTCTGATGATCAAATGAAGGGGGGTGAAGTGAACGTTGCACGTGGCACGCTTCGAGAAAGAAGGGAAACTAAAAGTGGTTTTTATGGCGAAACCTGAAAGACCTACACGACCTGGTGTAACGTAAAAAAATGAAACTTTGAGAAACAGAAGAATGAATGTGTGAAACACAAAACTGTTATTTCCTCTGTCTGGCTGTTTCTTTCTTTTAGAGGAACAATATTCGAAGATATAATAACTGGAAACTGAGGAAATAAACATAATTTTTAAATGCCATATTATTCTAATTTTGCCTGTTGTTTTATATGGGTGTGAAACCTGGTCGCTGACATTGCGGGAGGAAAGGAAGCTAAGGGTGTTTGAGAACATGGTGTTGAGGAGAATATTTGGACCTAGGAGGGACGAGGTGACAGAGGAATGGAGGAGATTGCATAACGAGGAGCTGAATGATTTGTACTCCTCACCCAATATTTTGCGGGTGATAAAATCGAGAAGAATGAGATGGGCTGGGCATGTGGCGCGTGTGGGTGAGGAGAGGGGGGTGTGTAGGGTCTTGGTGGGGAAACCGGAGGGAAAGAGACCACTGGGGATACCTAGGCGTAGATGGGTGGATAATATTAGGACGGATCCCCAGGAGGTGGGATGAGGGTATGTGGACTGGATTGGGCTGGCCCAGGATAGAGACAGGTGGCGGACGCTTGTGAGTGCGGTAATGAACGTTCGGGTTCCGTGAAATGCGGGGAATTTCTTGACTAGCTGC
>Ga0123353_10017476_pt1 | contig 10546 bp, 8 predicted proteins | sample TergutLab28metaG_3_FD_92763 | JGI IMG/M metagenome (GOLD analysis project Ga0123353, IMG submission 92763) | Labiotermes labralis P3 segment gut microbial communities from Petit-Saut dam, French Guiana - Lab288 P3 | ecosystem: Host-associated > Arthropoda: Insects > Digestive system > Gut ... | reverse complement strand
TAATAATATAAAAATGCTTTTAAATTCTGTAGTTCAAGGTTCTACATTTCCAAATATTAGGGCATATTGTGCAAAGGAATTATCTAAGTTAAATTCTGATTTATATCCAATTGGTGCTGTTGTACCTTTGATGGAGTCTTATAAGTATACTGATTTAGTGGATGTGGTTATGGCTTCTGTTTTACATCTTCCAGATAATGTTCCTAGACATTTGATGGGTGCAGGTCATCCAATGATATTTGCTTTAGCTGTAGCTATGGGATGTGATTTATTTGATTCTGCAGCTTATATTTTATATGCAGAAGATGATAGATTTTTGACTACTAGGGGAACTTATAGATTAGAAAATCTTCAGGAAATGCCATGTTCTTGTGAGGTATGTACTAACTATAGTCCTGATGAGCTTAGATCTATGGATAAAGATGAAAGAACTAAATTAATAGCTGAACACAATTTACATATAAGTTTTGCAGAACTCAGAGTAATTCGCCAAGCTATTGCAGATGGTAATTTAATGGAGTTAGTAGAAGAAAGGTCTAGAGCCCATCCAATGCTTTTAGATGCCTGTCGCAGACTTGGTGACTATGCAGATGATTTAGAAGTTTATGATCCAAGAGTTAAAAAATCAGCATTTTTTTATACAGGTTGTGAATCTTTAAAAAGAGCTGAGGTTACAAGACATTTGAATAAACTTAAATCTATGGATAAGAAGAGAAATTTAGTAATTTTACCAAAAACTAGAAAACCATATTCTAAATATATTAATAGATATAATTTAGGCGATTTTTTCATTTTTGGTAATGAAACAGAGTTGGATTTAGACAATACTGATTTTATGGTTTTAGATGTTCCATTTTGTCTTATTCCTCTTAATATTGATGAAGTTTATCCTTTATCTCAAAACGAATCTCCTAAAATAAGAGATAAAGATTCTATAGAATTTCTTGAAAATTTTATTTTTGAATTTATGAAAAATTATAATCAAACTCTAATTAGTTCTAAAATTGTGGATGGAGGAGATATTAATTTAAATAATTTAGATTCTAAATTAAAGAATGGTTCTAAATTAAAGGAAGGTTCTGAGTTAAAAGTAGACTCTAATTTAAAGATACATCCTCAATCAGATGAGATTAAATTTATAAAAAATGATAATAAAAAGATTGAAGCAATAGCTGATTATCAATTTGGAAATGGAATTGGAAAAACTCTTTTTGAAGGAGATATTACCTTTGAAAAAAGTAAAAAAACTGGGAAAATTAGACATGTATATTCTAATGGAGAGCTTGTAGCTAATATGAGGGCTGCTGATACTTATTTTGTTTTAGCTAAAGAGGGTGCAAGACGTTTACATAAAGTTTCTGTTTCACCAAAAAATAGAATTATTGTAAATAAAGATTCTGATCCTTTTGCTCGTGAGGGTAAAAGTGTATTTTCTAAATTTGTTGTAGACTGTGATGAAAATATTCGATCTAATGATGAAGTTTTAATTGTAAATGAAGAAGATGAATTATTAGCTTTTGGTAAATCTTTATTAAATCACAATGAAATAATGAATTTTAATACTGGACAAGCTATTAAAACAAGAAAAGGGATGTTTAAATAATTTATTTAAAGATTAAATATTTATAATTCTTTTATATTTACATTATATATTTTATAGTATATATTTCATATATTTTATAGTATATATTTAATATATTTTATTTAATATATTTTATTTAGTATATTCTATTTTATAATATATATTTTATATATCATATATTTCATATTTAAAATAAAACATTAAAATAAATATTATAAATATGTTTAATGAGAAATTAAATAATAACTAAATTAATAGGTGATAAAATGTTAGTTGAACCAAATCTAAATTTCAATGGGAATTGTGAAGAAGCTATGAAAACATATGAAAAAACTTTCAATGGAAAAGATTTGAAGATTTTAAAATATGGAGACCTTCCTGAAAATCCTGAGTTCCCAATTGATGATAAACAAAAGAACATGGTTATTCATGGAGAAATGAAAATTGGAGAAACCATTTTTAATTTTTCAGATACTCCAGATGATTATGCATATGGAAACATGATGTCAGTAGCTTTAAAAGTAGACACTGAAAAAGAAGTTAAAGATTTTTTTGAAAACTTAAAAGAAGGAGCTAATATACATGTTGACTTATGTCCTACTTTTTTCAGTCCAATGTATGCTTTTATTACAGATAAATTTGGAGTTAACTGGCAATTTATAGCTACTAAAGATTGATTTATTATAAATTATAATTATTTTTCATTTATTATAAATTATAATTATTTTTCATTTATATATAAATCACAATTATTTTTTATTTTCTCAATATTTAACTGATTAACAAAAATATTCATAATTACAAAGTATATTATTAATTATAAAGATATTCCTAATTATAAAAATATTTATATTTATAAAAAATTTTGTGAAACACATGTTAATAGCTGAAGATTTCATCAAATACAATAATTCTTCTTTTGAGATTAAAACACAAATCTGGAAAAAAGAAACAGATTTATTTATTCATTTTCAAGAAGAGAATAATAAAAATATTTTTTTAAAAGATTTTTTAGCTATTATTCAAGAAGAAATTACTTGGATTGAAAATAATAAAAGTAAACTTGAAGAAGTATTGCTCGGCGAGAATGTTTTAGAATTAGTTGAAAATATTGCTATTTCTGCTCCTCTTTTAGAATGTTCTAGTGAAGAATGTTATCTTATGAGTGATGATTCTATAGTATATTTTCCCATAACTGAAGATGATTTGTACAATAGTTTATATATTGAAACTATGACTATTAACTTTGATAAAGAAAGTAAAAGTTCTTTTGAAATTCTTTTATCATGTAATCCAGATTATTTACAAGAAAATTCTTTTATATTAAAAATTGATAAGAATAAAAATATTGTTTTTATGGGATTGCTCAATGATTAATATTTCAATAATGAAATTTTTATCATTGATGATTTAAGTTATTGTTTAATTATTTTAAATTTTTATTAATCTTTTAAGATTTTATTTTTTCTTAAATTTATTTTTTCTTAAATTTATTTTTTAAGATTTTATTTTTATATTTAATTTAAGATTAAAATATATTTATAAAAATATATTATTAAATATTTTATAAAATATATTTAAAATATATTAATGATAAAATAAATATTAAATTATAAAATAGATATTATAATAAATTAATATTTTTATTGTGCTATAAAATATAAATCTTATACTGAATATAATTAACTTGGAGAATAAATAATGATACCTGGTATGAATCCTAAACAAATGAAGCAAATGGAAAGACAAATGAAAAAAATGGGAATGAATATGAAAGACCTTCCTGGAGTTAAAGAAGTTATCATTCGATTTGAAGATAAAGAATTAGTTATTCCAGATGCTGAAGTAAATCTTATGAGTGTTATGGGACAAGAAACTTATCAAATTACTGGAAATGCTGTTGAAGTTGAACTTGAAAGTGAACTTGTTATTCCTGATGAAGATATTGAGATGGTTGCAAATCAAGCAGGTGTAAGTAAAACAGATGCTGAGGAAGCTCTTATAGCTACTAATGGAGATTTGGCAGAAGCTATTTTAAAATTAAGTCAATAGTTTTTTGAGGGTTAATATATTTTTTAGGAATTAATGTAATAATGTAATTTTTGGGATTAGTGTATTTTTTGGGATTAATACATTTTTTGAGGATTAGTATATTTTTTTGGATTAGTGTATTTTTTGGGATTAATACATTTTTTGAGGATTAATATAGTTTTTTTAGATTAAATATATATTTGATAAAGGGGTGATTGCCATGATTTCCATAGCTCATATTTCTGATTTACACATAAGTAAATCTACTTTTGAAGATGAAATTTTTTTCAAAGCAGCTGAAGAAATTAATGATTTAAACCCAGATTTAATTTTACTTACTGGAGATATTACAAATGGAGGATATTACTCTGAATTTAAAAAAGCTATAAATTATTTTGAAGCTTTTGAATCCCCACTTTTTGCAGTTCCTGGTAATCATGATGCTCGACATGTAGGTTATGAAGTTTTTGAAGAACTGATTGGTAGACGTAGCTGGACTTTAACAAAATATAAACCATTAACTATAATTGGTCTTGATAGTAGTGTACCTGATTTAAATAATGGGCATATTGGTCGTCCTCAACAAACATGGATGGAACATGAGTTTGATAAATGTTTAAAAAAATCTACTTTTTCAATTGTAGCTATGCATCACCATGTGATTCCAGTTCCTAAAACTGGTAGAGAAAGAAATGTGCTTTCAGATGCAGGAGATATTCTTCAATCTTTAATAAATCATGAGGTAGGTATGGTTGTTTGTGGTCATAAACATGTTCCACATCTTTGGAAGATGGAAAATACTTTGTTTATTAATGCAGGATCTACTTCGTCTATAAAACTTCGTGGAAAAAATGTTAATTCTTACAATACTTATTTTATATCTGATGATTCCATTGAAGCAGTTTTAAACCGAGTTAATGGAAATAAATCATCTTTAGGTAAATTTAAATTATAACACCAAAAGAAAATGTATTTTTATTTTTTTCATCAATTTTTTAATTTCTTTCATTTCATTATATATCTTATTATTTTAATTTTTTATTATTTTTTCATAATAGTTGTATCATTCAATTAAGTGATTTATATTATTTTTTTATTCTTAATTCTTTTTTAGTATATTGAATAATCTTTTTATTAAGGTGTTTAGCAAAATTTAAATATATGTTAACTATTATATATTATTATAATATAAAATTTATATAAATATAAAGAACTATCTAAAAGAAAAAGATATTGATTATAAACAAGGTTTTAATAAGTTTAATAATAATAATATAATAATTTAATCATTTAAAAATAATTTAATATTTTAATCATTTAAAAGTAATGTGTTTTATTTGAATTATTTATCAGATAATTTAATATTTGGTGATATTTTGAGAGTTATTATTGATGGGGCGAATGTAGCTCATTTTGGAAAAGAAGATTCAAAGCCTAAATTAAGTAACATTTTTTCAGCAGTAAGGTATTTAGAAGAAAATAATCATGATTTTGTGATTATATCTGATGCATCACTTAAACATGAAATTGATGATAAGGAGAAATATGAAAAATTATTAGCTGATGATGCTATTGAAGAGGTTCCTGCTGGAAATAATGCAGATCATTTTATTTTAGAATTAGCTGAAGAAGAAAATGCATATATTCTTTCAAATGATTTATTTAGGGATTTTGCAGATGAATTTCATGATATTCCTAGTAAACGTCTTCCTTTTTCATTTAAAGGCGAGGAAATTGTTGTTGGTTCAGCTAAAAAACCTAAAAAAGATAAAAATGTTCTTCAGCACATTTGTAATGAAATTCTTTTAATTGTGGAAAGAAAAAGATGGGAAGTTTATAAAGGTAAAGAGGGTGTCGAATTTAGCCCTTTAAACATAGCTAAAGAGTCTATAATTAGAATGGATAAATCTGAACATGATGGTGTTGGAGATAAACTTGAAGGAATATTTTCTAAGATTCCTATGTTTGATAAGGTAATGGACATGGTTGAAGATGTTGAATCTTCTGCTCCTTATGTAATATATGTTTTGGTTAATCCTAAAAATTATAAAGAAGCTGTTAAGAATGCAGGAAATATTTCTGTTACAATAGCTGATAGATTAAGACTTGATAAACGTCCACTTATAGCTGTTAGAAATGATTTGTTTATGAGACCTAATAAATTTGAATTGAATATTATGTATTCTGATGAAGTTGAACAGAATGCTCCTTTTAATGTTGAAATTAAAATCAACCCTCATGATGAAGCTTTCATAAAGAAAAGTTCAAGAAACATAGCTAGTACAATTGCTGGAAGAATGGGAACTTGGAAATTCCCTTTTGTAGCTGTTAATCCAGATATTATACATGAAAAACCTGGTGAATTTGAAATTTTCTTAGATAAAACTGAAAAAAATAAGAATAAGAACTCTAAAGAAAATGCTAAAAATAAATATGTTGATAAATACAGGTTTGATGATGATGAAAAAAGTAAAAAAGAAAATATTAATCCTGTAGCTACTTTTAAAAATAAATTAGGTCTTTGGAATAGAAATAAAAAGGATTCAAAAAATAATGATAATGATAAAGATAATGATGTTGATGATAATAAAAGTACTGATGAAAAAGAGGATAAAAGAACTAAGATGAGTAATTTAGTGAAAATGGCAAGAGATAAATCAAATTTTTTGAATAAAGACGATGATATTATTGATGAAAAGAATAATGATAAGTCTGATAATTATAAATCTAAATAAAATAGAATTTTAGATGAATAGTTTAAGATAATGATTAAATAATTGATATAACTAATTAATAGAATATATAATAAGTTATATGATTATATAATTGTTTTAATAAATATATGATATGTTATATAGGTATATAATTGTTTTAATAAATATATAATAAGTTATATGATTATATAATTGTTTTAATAAATATATGATATGTTATATGATTATATAATTGTTTTAATAAATATATGATATGTTATATAGGTATATAATTGTTTTAATAAATATATAATAAGTTATATGATTATATAATTGTTTTAATAAATATATGGTGGGTTATTATAGGTATATAATTATTTTAATAAATATATAGTATTTTAAGCAGTAAATAAAAGGAGGGGAGAGATTATGACAAATCATGGATTTAGTAGATTTTTATTTAAATATTTAACTAAACATGAAATTATAAGTATTGGGACAAAATATAATCCTTCGACTCCTCTAGAAAATGAGTATGTTGATATGTTTAATTTTACTCAAACAATGCTTATGGAAGTAAAAAAAGCTGAAATTACTACTGAAAATATTTTTCAAAATATGATAAGGGATATTGGTCAAGAAAATATTCCTGAAAATCATCATTTTTATGAGTTAAAACCTGCTTTAAACAAAATTGAGGAATATGCTCTTGTAAGTAATATTATAATGGGCAGTGACCGTTATCTTTATGTTGAAATTTCCGAGCCTAGTAATGTTATCAATCATTTTTCTCAAATTATAATTGAGGAAATGGGAGAAATTGTAGAAAAAAGTTTAACTGAAATAGTTGCTAAACTTCTAAGTAAAAATGATGCTATTAGAGTAGCTATTAAAATGGTTGGAATTGGCTTGGACTATGGTCTCAGTATTCATGCAGCTGTAGGAATGACTGGTGCTGCAGCTATTGAAAGAGCTATTAATTTTAATAAAGAAGTTGGGGATGTTTCAGGTGTAGGATTCACGAAATTAGGAGGAGAATATGCTCTTGCTTTTGATTCAAATTTTATCAGATCCAAAGCTCGTCCTCTTGAACTTCAAAACTATTTATTCATCGATGTTATAGATTCAACTAAATTTATTAATGATCAGGGAAGAGATAAATTAGTAGAATTAATGACTGGTGTTAAAAATTTTATGGAATATGAATGTAAAGGAAAAATAGAAGGTTATAGGGAAGGTGGTGATGATCTTATTGCACGTTTCCCAAGTAAAGATTTAGCTATAAGAGCAGGTCTTGATACTGCTTGGTATATTCTTAATAATGGCGCTAAAATTAGGGCAGGAATTGGTAGAAGTAGAAGGGAAGCTGGAGAAAGAGCTCAATTGGTGGATGAAATTAAAATTAATAATCCCTTGTCTTTAGTGGTTTTTGACATAGCTAATGGATTATATGCTTATTATATTCCTTCTGAATTTTATAGAACTATTCTTAACTTAATTTTAAATAAAAAAGCGAAATTAATTGGAATATTTATTTTTGTATTTATTTTTGCATATATTTTAACTATTTTAGGCTATTGGGAGTATGGATTTATTGGGGTTATAATTGCTACCCTATATGCTTTAGCTTCTTAACTATAAGATGTTTCTTATAATTTTTTAATTAATATAAGTATCTATTATAAAATGTTAATTAATGTATATAGTATCTAATATTGATTGTCTTAAAAAAATAATAATTGCAAATTGACCAATATTATAATATAATTATAATTCTTCCTCAGTTCTTCGTTTAGCATCGAGAAGTATCTTTGTAACTTCTTTAGATCTAGCACCTTTGTCTAGTCTCCAATTGTTAGACGCATTTTCATCTAACCAATTAGCTAAATCTTTTGGAAGAGATATATTCATTCTTGATTTATCTGACAATTTCCAGATTCTGTCAACTTCGTCTTTATTTACCATGTATATCTACTCTTTTTTTACCATGCATACTCTACATTATTTTAATCTATATATATCTTTTTCTATTTTTATGCCTGAGTATTTTTTTATTTATACTTTTATTTAATTACATATAAAATTTACTTAAATTTATATTTATTTATATAAATATATTTATGTGTATGTGTGTACTTACACACTTATTAATTTATTTACTTTCACTATTTTTATTTTATATTTTTTTAAAGAAATAATTACTATTTTCAATTATCAATAGAATAATTAAAAGAAGAATAATTAAAAGAATAACTTTAAAAATTTCAATATAGATTTAAAATTTCAATATATATTAAAATTTCATTAGTATAATTGTTAGAATAATAAATTGAATGATATAAATAGTAAATTACTAAATTTTTAATTTAAAAAGATCATATTTTTAATTTAAAAAGATCTTATCCTATTTAAAACTAAATTTTCAATGATAAAAAATTGAGGCTTTGAGAATTAATTGAGATTTAAAGAATTAATTAAAGTTTTGATGAAAAATTAAATTGTTTCTTGAATCTTATAGAACTTATTTTTTATTGGGGGTTTTTTTAAGATAAGTATAAATTCATTATTAAATTTATTTTTTATATTTTTATTTTAAATAGTTTTTAAAGAGGGTTTATATATTTAAAAGTTATTTGTATAATAAAAAGAATTCAAAATTATAAAATAATGATAATGATTATTTTTATTAGATTACTATTTCTTTTAATAATTTTATTTTTAATTTTAATAGAACTTGAATTATATTTTCTTTTTGATTTAGTTTTTATAATGTTATTTTTATTTTAAAATATAATTATAATAACATTAAAAATTATATCATTATTCAGAACATATTTAACATATTCCTATAATGAGTTTTTATTTTAATGTCTATATTTATTGTACAAATGTTTATTTTTGATTTGAAGTATTTTTAGTAAAAAAAATTTAATACATATATGTGTACACACATACACACACAATAAAGTATATAAGTGATTATTAATAAAAAGTTGAATTGCATTGTTAATGTTAAGTTTCATGTTCTTTTGTAAAGGAACATGTTACTTAATATGTTATTTAATATTTTATTAAACACGAACATTAACTTTGTAATCATCTTGTAATTGTACTAATAATCTTGTAGTTGTGTTAGTAAATGATTCTACAATGATGATTCTTTACTCAAATTTATAGATTGATAAATACATATGTGGATTTATAAATAAGTTCATGAATGTATTTATTTCAAAATAAAATGATAGGCGGATTTCAATGTACCAATAAATCAATGAACTATTATGTTTATTGATAAACGGGTAAATAAATCAACAAATAGGCATTTGTGTAAATAAAAAAAACAAAAAATAAACAAATAAATAAACGAATAAATGTCTGTTTGTTTATTCTCATTGGCGGATTCAATGAATTTAAATAACTCATAATGGAGGAAATATGAGTTCTAAAAATAATGAAGGAAAAATAGTCATTATGCTCATAGTACTGTTAATAGCTTTTGGTTTAGGATCAGGTATTGGTATATCTGTAGGTATGTCCAATGATGATCTTGATTCTTTTAACAGCCCTGAAATTGATAGTACAGTTAATGTGACTAATAATATATCTAAATATAATCCTAACTTTGATATGGATTTTTCAATAATTGAAGAAGAATATCCAATTGAGTCTTTAAATGATTCTAGTTCTGAGGAAAGTTCTGGAATATATTATTCTGAAGAAGAATTTTACAATGATTCTAATAATAATTTAACTATAACTTGAATAGCTAACCCCACAAACAGCTATTAATTTGTTAAAATTTAGTTATTAGTATTGTATGATATAATTTTCTTATATTAATATTTATTTAGTGTTGATATTGATTAATGTTTATTAGTATATTATTGTTGATATTTTTCACATAATTAAAATCTTAAGTAGCTAATCATTTTAGCTACTTTCCCTCCATTATAGTATATTTTTTGTATTAATTATTTATTATTCAATTTTTTCTGTTTTATTATTTATTTTACATTTATATCCTACTTTTTAATAAATTATTTTTTTATCATATATTTTTTCCATATTTATTTTCATATTTATTTTCATATTTTTTTTATATTATTTTTTTCAATAATTTTTCATTATATAATAAAACTATAAAAAAGATTAAAAATAAAAGTAAAAATATTATAGAAAATAAAAATATTATAGAAAATAAGAATTTTATTGAGAATTATAATATAATCAAAAAACAATT
>Ga0123353_10017474_pt1 | contig 10546 bp, 1 predicted proteins | sample TergutLab28metaG_3_FD_92763 | JGI IMG/M metagenome (GOLD analysis project Ga0123353, IMG submission 92763) | Labiotermes labralis P3 segment gut microbial communities from Petit-Saut dam, French Guiana - Lab288 P3 | ecosystem: Host-associated > Arthropoda: Insects > Digestive system > Gut ... | reverse complement strand
ACGGTCAACGTTAAGCGGGCGGATCTCCTGGTCGTATATCTCAGCTCGTAGTCCAGGCGGGCGGCATAGGGCCCCTGCGTAGCGCGGAACGAAACACGCATGGATTCGCCGTCTTCGTCGAAAGCGATTTGTTCAATGCCTGCGTTCATGCCTTCGATCGCTGCGTCGATGGATACTGTATTGGGATTAACATTGCTGAATGTTTGGGGAACGGGAACGAACCTGTCCCATATATTGTTGAATAGCTGTACGAAGCGGGTATCTGCCTGCGCTGTGCTGAAATCCGTGTCGGACCAGGAAACCCAGCTGTTGCTAAGCTGGATTGCCTGCGCCTCAACTTGGACCTGTTCAGTTGTCCAGCCTGACCCAAAAGTGTACTCCAGGGGCTCTTCCAGCATGCGGCGTGTTGCGATGTCTTCCGGGAGCTCCGCGATGCCGCCGCCGGGAGGGCCTTCCGGGCCGGTGGCGGCATAGGTTTAAAGACACTCATGAAAGCGAAAAAACCTGCTGGCAACCTATTAAAAGTTTGTACAATGTACACAAACGAAAAAAAGAAAATTAACATTTCATACAAAGTTTGCCTTAATGCGTTTTACTTATTGACATTACAGGGAAGAGGTGTTAGTATAACTATGTATCCTTATCATAGTTAGGGGAAGAGGGGTTTTATGTCACGATCTTCTTTGTTTCATAACAAGAACATTCACGAAAATTTGAATGGAGGGTTTTCTATGCAAAACAAAAGCCAAATCGCCGGGAAACATATGCGCAGGACCTTAAGCCTGCTGCTGAGCCTGGTCATGGTGGTCACTGCGCTGCCGCTGCTGCCGTTTAATGCGGCGGCAGCTGCGGACTATGCCGCCATTAACGCGGCGCTACAGGCGGTGCACAATCAGGGTATCACCAGCTTCGCTAGCACTATCATCGACCAAAGGCGCTTCAATAACCATGAGCCAAGTGCTGAAGGCGGCGCTGTTTACGACAGGACCCATCACGCAGAAGGCGATCACGCTGCGTACGGGACATTCCAGTCTGGCGGTGCGTGGGCGGTTTCTACAGCGGGGGCAACGGTGTATGACCTGTTGCCGGTGTATGCGCAGGCGATGAACCATTACCGGGATAATATGGTGAATGAAACCATTACAGGTTCTGGGACATATCAAGGCCAAGCGCGCCGGTCGTTCAGGGGCGCAGGCTTCGGCAACCGCCCGGCGGCTTCAAACTATACGGCGCCTTTGATTACGGGGTCAATTTTGGGAAATGTCAACGACCCGGCCGGCGTGTTGCAATGGTTATCAGGTAATCAGTTATACAGATTGCCCTCTGGCAATGGCACCCAGGCGACAGAGTTCAACTGGGATCTTCTGGACCAGCCCCGCACGATGACAAATTTCAGAAGATATACTGCCGTGATGTTTAGCGCAGGTTGGTGGGCCGATTGGCACGGTTGGCGTGAAGGTTACAAGAGCGTTCCCGGCGGCTTAACCGTGCTGCGCACCCCGCAGGAGGCGCTGGCAGACATCTCTGATAACTTGAACAATTTCGGTCCTACCGTCTCATTGACCACTGCCCGTGAAATTTATCATTTCCATTCGGTAGATACTTCCCCGATGTGGACCGGTCCGCAGCCTAGCTTACCATTATTTGGTACGGCTGACCAGTTTAGATACCACTTTGCATGGCACGTGTTGCGCGACCCGGTGATGGTGGCGGATGGCACCGCTATTCTTAACCCCATCATCAGGGAAAATTTACATTGGGCAACCACCCCGCCGCTGAACACGGCGACCCTGCGCCTGTGGCGCGACCTGCCCTGTGTAACCGACTCCAGGCGCCTTTTGGGCTGGAGGACGGAATCGGAATTGGCCGCAATGCCCTATGCAGACCTATACGCGCTTTACCAGGCCTATCACAGGGCATATAACGCGATGGCTGCCGCAACCTTCCCCACGGCGATCCTGAACCAGGGCGCCAGCTCGCTTTTGACCATGCCAGCGACGGACTACGTTCTCGAGCACTTCAACCTGCCCCCGATCATGAACGTGGATACATGGGGCAGCGGCGTTTTTGCCCGCGCGGAACCCCTGCCGGACCTCGGCGGCTACCGCACCGGCATGGAATATATCGCCATGATCGAAGAGTTTATGATTGCTGCCCTTGCGGACGATTTCGCAAAGTATTTCCATTACCCCGCCAGCGGCAAGCTGGTTACGCCCGAATCCAACCGGTTTATGTACCAGGAATCAATCAGCTGGTCCCCGGCGGCCAACAATAACTTATATTACGGTTTTACCCTCAGGGAATTGGAAGCCCTTTATGCGGAAGGGCTGCAAAGGAATAATTTCCTGCGGCATATCGAGGATACAAACCAGCCCATTTGGATTAGGGTTGAGCAGCGCTGCGCAGAATTGGGCTTCCAAGTAAACACAGGCGCAACAGCGGCGGGTGTTGAAGGGCAAGCGACCTACCTCGACAACCTGCGCCGCATGATCAACATTTGGAAGATATATGAAATACGCGACTGGGTTGTCGATTTGCTGGGAGACACGGAATATATACACGAAGGCCGCAATGAAAACATCCCCGGCTGGGAACCCAACCCCGCCTGGCAGCCAGACCCGAACGACCCGGAAGACCCGGGCGGCATATTCGGCAACAGCCGCTACCGCATCGGCAACACGCTGCTCAACCACTACCTTGGCACGGGCAGGGCCTATCAAACGCTGCTCAATTCGCTGTGGAGCAACCCAGCAAACGGCTTTGAATTCCAGGGGCTGATCAACGAAATACTGCTGTCAGATTTTGACTACAATGGCTATTCCCGGGTTTGGGATAGGCTCAACGAGCGCATGGTCATAATGGATAATGAATTCTTCTACCGTTCGGGCAACTGGTGGGGCCCGAACAGCAGCGGCAGCGAGGACTTTTGGTACAGTTACCGCGACTTTTTCCTCCCGCTGCTCTTTGCCGACCTTAGTAGCATGTCCGGCGAGAGAATGATGGACCTGCTGCTCAGCGACGAGCCGTTCCCGCTCCCGTACCCCGAAGCGGACCCCAACATGCCCAGGATCATGTACAGGGGCATGGAACCCAACAGGGCGCAATATATCTTTATGCACAACAACGCGGCAGCTGCGCTGGAAACCAGGTTCCCCGGCGAAGGCGCGGCGCTTGCCGAAACAATTTATGGCGGCGATTTCCTTGCAAATGTAATCGACCCTGCCATTGACCGCGTGTTTATGTTCCTGGCTGCGGAGCTGACGCAGCAGGTATACGATACCATGCAGCTCATTTTGGGCGCCAAGGATGGCGGCGCGATCAACATTACAACCACCTATCAGGGGAGCACCATCACTGTATTCGACTGGGCCACTTTCAGCCTGATCGGAAGAGCCATCACCAGGTTCCGCCACGGCGACGCGCGGCTGGGCATCTACACTTTGCTTGAAGAAAGAACCCGCCTACACATGTTGGGTTCTGCCGACGGCACCTATAGTGCAGCGCAAACGGAATATGATTATCTTTTCCTTATTAATACAGTATGGAACCTCTATCAAAGTTTCTTAAATAACCCGGGGCATCAGCAAACCCGCCTGTGGCCCCCCGCCCGTAACGCCATGCCAGGCGATATCCTGCCCGGGCACCAGTATGCCGACGTTGGCGTTGCCGGCGGCCGGCAAGCCGGGTATTGGGGTATCCCGGGTATAGCTGACGACCCATTCCTATACAACCACATCGGTGTGCCGCAGGTTCCCAGGGGGCATTTCTATACCAACGCCGACGACGCGGCCATGAACACGCTCATCGAGCGCGCGGACTTTATCATCGGCGAGGGCGGCAATTTCCTGCCGTTGCTGCAGATGGCTGGCCTTGACGAAATGCTGGCCGGCCTTGGCCTGCAAATCGGCGACGACATGAACCTCCGGTCGCTGCTCGAGAGTTTGCTGGCCGACGCATTGTTTACTGACGAAATGATGAACATGCTTGTGGGCATGCTATTCCCCATGATTTTGAATATGCTGGAAGACGTGTTCGTTACTGAAATGCTTCCCGAACTCCATGACGTGGAGGCAGGCCTTCCCAATATGTCCTTAGGGTCAAACTCCAACCAGGTTTGGATCGGGGACAGCCTGTGGGGCCTGACGGACCTGCAAAGCAATAGTTTTAGCTTGATCAGGGTTTACCCGGACCAGTTTGCGCGAAGCATTGACCGCACGCAGTTTCCGCACGCGCATGCGCAGCTTTCACGTGCTGACCGTTCGCCGGAAGGTCATATCTGGCGCCGCGGCCCCAATGGCAACTATATTTGGAACCAAGGCTCGGGAGCAGCTGCGAACTTGGGCGCTGCCGGCAGGGGCCAAAACATGGCGCGCGCAGCGCTCGCCTACCCCACCCGGGCCTGGGACCCAGACAAATCCCCCACACTGTACAGGCCGCACCCGGAAACCGGCGAACCGCAGTTTTGGGTGAACTGGTTTATTGATACCTATCCCCATGGCGGGGAACGTTCCCCCGCCGCTAGGCAAGACCGCTTCACCAGGGCGTTGGCCGATGTATTCGGTGCAGCCTGGCCGATCTTCAACGCGCTGCTGCTGGGCAATACTGTCGTGCTGCATCGAAACACTGCGGCGAGAGCCCGTGTACCCGTCGCTCTGGATTTTGGAGGGACTGGGTCGGTCATTCCGATTCATTTAGACCTGCGTGTTGCTGGTATGCCAGGCGTATCGCAAATTTTAACACCGATTTTCGAGCTACTGCTGGGCGAAGAAATCAATAGCATTCCAGATATACAAACCCTGCAGCAGATTGGGCGCTTAAACGGCAATGTTCAGGATTTCCCGACCAATGCGCAGATCAGGACGATGTCCACCAATTTGGTCAATGCCATTCTTACCCCGGTTTTCGAATACTTCGACAGGTTGGCCGAGCGGCCGATTACCGAGGTTCTTAAACTGCTGCCCAATATCGCATATGCCCTTTCATTTGACAGAATCGCACCGCTGCTGGAAGAATTTGAAGTCCGCCTGGATATTGAGGTTGACCTCGGAGGCCTTATGGGTGCGATCGGCGGAGCGTTCGTTGACCTGACGATACCGCCGATGATCATCAACGTCAGCGAAATGTTGGAGGATTTGGACCTCGAAAGCCTGTTGAACCCTGACGAACTGATGAATATGCTCCTCGGCGCGCTGGGCGACGATATCGCGCTGCCGCCGCCCAACTGGGGTCTGTTCGCCTCGCTTGGCGAAATGCTGAACACTTACCCGATCAGTGCCCCCACGCTTACCAGCAGGCGCTGGAACCCGGGCAACAACCCGAACATGACAAGGCACCCCGGCAATGCTGCAGGTGATCGTGGCCGCATATCCAATGTAGGCGACCCGCATCGGCTGTTCATCCGCGCCAACCGGCCGGACGTGATGCAGGCGCTGCTGAAATACCTGCTGGGCGCGATTCCCAGCCTGCTGCCGGCGCTGGGGCTCGACCTTGGCGACCTGCCGATTCTGACCGGCAGCCTGGATGAACAGGTGGCGGCGCTGCTTGAATTGATATTGCCAAGGGAATACGATGTCACGGAAGTGACTTTTACAGAGCCTGGGAACCCGCCGGAGATCCCCTACCCGGCATGGTGGGCGGGCCGCTACCCAATGGAGCCCGACGGCGTGAGAAAAGCCGAGCTGGATGGCCAATACCTGGTAGCGAACGCCGACACGCTGGTCAATATCCTGTGGAGCCTGCTCCACCCGAACGGCGTGCTCATGGACGACGGCGTCACCATGCGCGATAAAACCTTTGGCGACAGCGTGCGCGACATGATATCGACCATGTTCGACAGCGCCATGATGATTACGCTGTCGGAGACAATCCAGGGCCTGGTTCTCTCCATGACTGAAGAATTCCTTGCGGATTTCGATCTCATTGATATGGTAGAAATGCTGATCCGCATCGACGGCCAGCAGCTGAACCTGAGCGCCTTCCTTGAATATCCCCTTGGGACGCTGGAGCGGCGGCCGCAGCTGAGCGATCCGGAATTCAACAATAACGAAGCACTGTTCCAGCAGGCGCTGAATGCCTACCTGGCACGGGTGATGCGCCCGCAGCCGGACGACCCGCGTTTTGGCGGAAGCGCATCGGCTTACCAAGAGGCGCTTGAAGCTTATGAAACCCGGGTTGCCGCGTACTTTGCGGGAAGAATTGAATCTGTAGATGATTTCTTTGACGAATTGATCAAATTCCTGGAGCCCATCAGCCAGTTGCTTGATATTTTGCTGGAAGGCAAAACCCTGGAACTGATTCACATGGGCGATAATACAGGTTTGCTGCGCGTGTTGGGCAATAATGGAAAGGATGCCCTGGCCCACCTAATTGGCGCATTCACCAAGCCGCTGGGCATTACCTATGATCCGGGCCCGCAACCGCCGGCAGGTACGCCGGAGCATGCAAGATGGCTGCGCCGGACCTCGTCGCTGGGCAATATACTGTTCCCGTTGGTGGATGTCCTGGATGAAATCATCGACAGGCCTGTCGGAAGCCTGCTCAAGCTGCTGCCCAACCTGGTGCACTTCGTTACCGCGCCGGCAGGCAGCGACAGCCCGCTGCAGCAGGCTCTTGACGCTTTCCTGCACCCGCTGTATGTTTTGATCGATACCCTGCGGCCCCTCGTCGATATCAACCCGGTCCTGGCCATGCTTGGCTTGGATGCGCCCATGGAACTGTTCCCGGGCGTTACGCTGTGCGGGAACAGGGGCCTGCGGATAGATGCCATTGGTTTGCTCGACAGCTTTTTGGGCGATTTAGGCATCAATATCAGCAATTACATGATTGGCAGCCTGTGTTCCAATGCTACGTGCCCCAGTAAAGTGAATGGCCGGTGCACCAATGCCATGTGCCCTGACCAAGGAACGCATTTAATCGCCAACCAAGCCGGCGTGCTCTTCATGTTGCTGGACGATCTGGGCCTGCTGTTCATGATCCAGGATATGGGCATGATCGGCCTGACCAAGCTCATTCAGTACGACAGGTTCCCCGAGCAGGTGCCGGTTGACTAAAGGGTAGCGCCGCCCGCGGCGACTCCGCCGGATTACTCCGCTGATGTGCCGGACTGGTTCCGGCCGTCCCATGCGCAATTCCTGGTAGACAACACAGACAGGCTGCTGCAATGGGTCTGGTCGGAAGTGGTTTACGATACTGGCCTCGGCGACGAAATTTTAAATTTGCTTGAGCCCATCATACCAAGCCTGACAATCGAAAACTCCCTGCAGCAAACCGTTCACACACTATGGAGAACCGACTTCCTGCACGATAATATCGTGGAATTGGCGGCCTTGGTGCATGGCCTGCCGGAGCTCCTCGATGGGTTCCTCGACCTGCGGCAGGTACTGGACGACCTCGAGCTGGAGGAGCTGCTGGGCGAAATTGATCTCAGCTTCCTTGGCGAACTCAACCTCAGCGGCTTGCTGGGGACAGGTCCCATATCCATTGCGGATATTCTCGGCAGGCTCATCTATGTCTATGACGAATCCAGGCCGTTTGTGCCGTTGGATCATCCTACGGAAATACCCAACCCCATGCCGCTTGACTTGAGATATATCCTGGAGCCATTCGAAGCAGCAAATGTATTGGCTTTGCTGGAGACCATGGCGGAAGAAATGGCGGAAGAAGAAGACGTACCGGCCGGCGAAGACGTCATTTTAACTTCGCAGGCCTTCCAGAATCTGATTACAGCGCTGTTCAGCCGGTTTATGCCGCTGCTGAACGTCTTTCTGGGCGGCAGCAACATGCTGATGTTCTACCACGAAGACATCACCGACCCCACCGACCCCAATGTCCCCGCCTGGAACCTCCCGGGGCAATCCCTGCTGCGCGTCTACGGCTATAATGGTTACGAAACCGGCTTGCTGCCCCTGATGGCGGGCATCGGCGCGGACGTGCCCGGCTTTGTGGACCGGCTTGTGCCGTGGAATGATTTCAGCGAGATGAACGACGCGGAGAAGCTGATGGCGGTCACCAGGCCGTTCTTCTTCCTGTTCGACAGATTGGCCGACTTCCCGGTGGAAACCCTGATGCAGGTGCTGCCGAACCTCATGTACTTCATCAGCGACAGCGTTACGCCGAACACGGCAGACTCTTTCGCGAATAAGTCGCTGCTGTTGCAGTCGATCGATAACCTGCTCCACCCGTTGCTTGTGCTGCTGCGGCAGATGAGCCCCACCGTGGTGGAAGAACCGGCTTTCCCCAGGCCCAACCTGGATGACTTCCCGGACGAAGAAACATATCGGAATTCCCAGCAGTTTATAGACTGGGATCGTTTCGATAATTTCGAACGAGAAATAGAAAATTTCGACAATGGCTTCCTGGGCGAACTTATCAACCTGGTTGAAGAAATGCTGGGCGATTTAAGGCTGGGTGACATACTCAGCGAAATGATGGCGGACCTGCTGGATGATTTCATTGAGCTGCCCGCCGGCTTTGCGATCGAGCATTTGATCGTGGGCATTGTTCAGCCCTTCAGCGCCATGGATTCCACGTCCGCCAGGTCGCCGCACCCCTCGACGCAGGGCTGGCTGGACGGCATCGGTTACGCAAACAGCGGCAGCTACGTGGAAGTGAACCTGGCAGACCTGCTCACGCAGCTGCTGGTGGCCGTCGGCGTATTCGAGATGGAGGAAGTCGACAGCTTCGAAGCCCTGGTCAACATGCTCAACGTATGGGACAGGGACGTGCACAAGAGCGCTACGCCGCTCATCGACTACAGCCAGGCGCCGCCGCATATCAATATGGCCCAGTGGGCGCAGGACCTGACCCTGGGCGAATGGATGGACGATTATGAAGAGATAGCGGCCTTCCTGGCCAATAACCTTGATGGCGTGGTGCATTGGGCCTGGGAGACTCTCGTCTTCATTCAAGCGGCCAACCCCGATTTCGACGACCTAGAGCCCGTAGGCCCGGATAACCCGGAATTTATCCGGCCGCTCAAAGAGATGCTCGAAAATTTAGTCAATATGCTGATGGGTACGGATATCGTGCTGCAGCCTTCGCTGACGGCGACTGTCGACAGCATTTTAGGCGGGGCGCTGTATACCCAGCAGAACCTTGAAAATATCAGGAACCTGTTCAACAGCATTCGGCCGATGTTGGGCACCGTAATATTTGAAGGCATCACCCTGGCGGATATCCTTGAGAAAATGGTCGTTATCCACGATAGCTATAACGATGAGTATCACTCCCTGGATATTGTAACGCTCTTCAGCGGCATTGACGCATATAACCCGCTTGATGATCTTTACAGAGTTGATACCACGACGCTTGCAACTGCGAAGAGCAGCTTCATGGATGCGGTTTATGTGATGCTTTCTCCCATTATGCCATTGCTGTATGTGTTCCTGGCCGGAAGCAATATCAACCTGATCGACATGGAAGTCGTCAGGGGCTACGACGGCGACGACGAAGAAATTTGGGGCAGGGGCTTCCTGGTCATCGATGGCTTCGATGGCTATCGCACTGGCCTTCTGCCGTTGCTGATGGCGCTTGGCGCGGATATTGATGGCTATATGGATACGCTTGCGCCATGGGAAGTTGTAACAATCGTACGCATGCCGTGCGTTGTTTGTGCGGCTTGTACGGACATTGATTGTGACGACGATGACCTGTGCGCAGACTGTGAAAACTGCGTCGACTGCGATTACGATGAAGAATTCGGCGGCTTCAAGTATATGACCGGCGGTGAGCGCCTTGCGGCTCTTGTCGACCCGTTGCTGCACCTGCTTGGCCAGTTTACGACAAAACCGGCTGAAACCCTGATCAGGATGCTGCCGAACCTGGCGTACTTCATTGCGCCGGGCGATGAAAGGGTTTCCCTGCTGGGCCAGGCGGTCAACAACCTCCTGCGCCCAATTAGCGAGCTGCTTGGCGCGCTGGTTCCGATCATCGACATGCTTGACCTGCTGCCCGACGGCGGCATCCCTATCACCGACGAATTTAGCATCCAATTAGATGACCTGACGGACCTGGGCGGCCTGATTGATGGCCTGTTGTGGGAGTTGCTGGACGACATGCTGGGCGGAATGCTGAACGAGTTAGGTGTTTTCGGCGACCTTACCATCCTGGAACTTGTGAAATCCGTGATCCTGTTTGAGCCAGCAAACTTCGATTATCCGTTCAACAAAGTTGGCGTGTATGGCCGGTGTATTGCAACCTGTGCCGATGACTGCTTGGCGCACCATAATCAGGCTTCCTACATTCCCGTGGATGACCTGGCGCTGGTGCTCATCCAAATCCTTAATTTCATCGGGGCGGATTTGGGCGACGACGCAAGGACGGTTATCAATACGCTCCTGGGTCTGCTGAACACGGGTCGCCCGCGTCCCGCGATGGACAAAATCGACTACGGGAAGGCGCCTTCGGTGCTGAGCCGGAGCGCGTTCGGCGGTGAACAGGGCTGGCTCCTGGACGAGGGCTACGCGGACTTCCTCGTGAACAACCTGGATGGGTTGCTCGACTGGCTGTGGCGCGAACTGGTGCTGATCGAGCCCGAAACGGGCGAATT
>Ga0123353_10017473_pt1 | contig 10546 bp, 2 predicted proteins | sample TergutLab28metaG_3_FD_92763 | JGI IMG/M metagenome (GOLD analysis project Ga0123353, IMG submission 92763) | Labiotermes labralis P3 segment gut microbial communities from Petit-Saut dam, French Guiana - Lab288 P3 | ecosystem: Host-associated > Arthropoda: Insects > Digestive system > Gut ... | reverse complement strand
GGTTGTCAGCCTTACGCACCGGCCGCCCTTACCCCCAGGAAATGCTCCTGGTACTCATTTCTGTTCGAGGCTGGGTTGACCCCAGGGCCATAGTACGATCGGAAGGATTTTATGTCAATGAATAATTCCAGTGACATCAGCTGGGTTCGAACCAACGACCTTCCGATTTGTAAAACAGCACCTTAACCACTGTGCCACCGCGGTCCTCCCCTCCCCCCTGACAACATTATTTCATTGTTTATTTAGTCGGTAATATGACTGTGGCGCGTTCCTGCTTTCGTATTTTACACACTTTTCTCGTAATGTTGAGGATCTATCAAGTCAAGAACATATCAGTTTTAAAAACCATTATAAAGTTTTGATAAGACTTCCACAGAACTTCTATTTCATTCAGTTTTACTTTTCCTGCCACAGCACATATATGTGTGTTTTGTGCTTTCTGATCGTGTTGATAGACATAAATATAAACCCTTCTCTAATCCAGTAAACAAGCGTTTAAATAAAAGTCACATTTATTGTTTGTAAATTACAGTGTATTACGTCAGTAATTAATTTGACCCCTTTCACATCCACGCCTTTGTCTACTGAGTCACCGCCTGCTAGATCCAGTTCGGAGTTGCTAAAACCATGGTCTCCTGTTGTCCGCGTGTCCTCTTATGTCGAACACTTGAATTCGTGAGTGTAGCTTGTAATTAGTCTCTGGCCTTTGCAGAATACAGGAGCTTTCATATTGCTTAGTTATAGTATATCCTATGACTGTGTTCACACAAACTGCTCATTTCTAGTAAGTAAAAATTAAAGGTAAGGGGCATCCTTGTACAGGCACTGAGGTTCTGTACAGGCTGTACGGCCCAGAGGGGAAGTAGAAGTATATCTCTACTCTTTCTTGACCACCGTACTAGAAGGCGGTGAGGGGTCAGCGTCATGCTCCGGCCGCTCTTTAACCCCGGGAAAGACCCGGTACCCATTATACAGGAGGCTGTGTGGGCCCAGAACCGGTTTGGACACGTGGGGAAAATCTCGCCTCCACCGGGATTCGATCCCCGGACCGTCCAACCCGTAGCCAGTCGCTATACCGACTATGCTACCCGGCTCTTAACTCATTTTTAGTAGTTATTTCCAAAGTGCAAAAGACCAAAATATAGTAATGAATAATAATTTTTATATGCCCAACATAAAGTGCGATGTACGTCACGACCCAGGGTCTCTGTATTTATCATTATCGTCGTTTATAATTATTCTATGTTTTTATATATTCGTTGTCTAGTTTAGGACTGTGTCGGTATTGTGACCTTGTAGCATCGATCGGCAGGATGACTGGAGAATGATGTACTGGAAATTGTATGGATGGTAAAAGTAATTTTCTAACAGACATGCTGTCCGTGGATTTACGCATTCGTTCTACAGAGAAAAGCAAAAATTTGTGACTCGAATGACCTTTCTCAGGAAGACGTTCTCAGTCAGCACCTCCGATGAAAGGTCAGATCTTTACCCCTTTGGCCAAATTGCGCGATGCAAGCGTCGCATCGCAAGAGGACTTTCACCGTGAGAATCTGGTGTTAATTTATCAGTGCCGGGCTCGGTGCACCCTACGGACTTTCAGTTCTTCACAATCATGCTGCCTCGGTGCACGATATGGTCGCAAATATTTTAAAGGCTACTATAGATAATAACCCCCCCCCATCCCGGGCAGTCTTTGGAATTTAAACTCTACACCATTGAAGTGTTAATGGGTATAGAATACTACGAACCGCCTATCAGGGTGTGGAGTAACCCGAAAACCAAAATTAACAGTGACGACAAAGACAACAACAACAACAACAACAATAATAATAATAATAATAACAACACGGGAAATACTGCAGTGTGATACTTGAAACAAGGGCTTGTGACAAGAAACATAATACTACTACTACTACTGCTGTTGCTACTACTGCTATTTCTACTACTACTGCTGCTGCTACTACTGCTGCCACTACTACTACTGCTACTATTACTACTGCTACTGCTGCTGCTACTACTCCTAACACTACTACTACTGCTACTACTGCTGCTGGTACTATTACTACTGCTGCTGCTACTACTACTACTACTCCTAACACTACTACTACTGCTACTGTTGCTACTACTACTACTGCTGCTGCTACTACTACTACTACTACTGCTGCTGCTACTACTCCTAACACTACTACTACTGCTGCTGGTACTATTACTACTGCTGCTACTACTACTACTACTCCTAACACTACTACTACTGCTACTGTTGCTACTACTACTACTGCTGCTGCTACTACTGCTACCACTACTACTACTAATACTTCTGCTGTTGCTACTACTGCTACCACTACTACTACTACTACCACTGCTACTACTGCTACTACTACTATCACTACTACTACTGCTGCCGCTACTACTACTACTACTACTACTACTAATAATAATAATAATAATCATATCATACATAATATGAAAATTACTGCATTTTGCAGCTTGCAAACCGAGCTGTTAGGTTAACCATTGGTTCAAGAGAATAGTGCAAGGAAGATAAGGCATTTGATAGGAAAGTGTAATAATAATAATAATAATAATAATAATAACACGGGAAATACTGCAGTGTGACACTTGAAACAAGGGCATGTAACAAGAAACATAAAGGTATTACTACTACCACTACTAATACTACTGCTGCTACTACTACTACTACTAATAATACTAATAATAGTAATAAAAATAATAATCAGTCACAGATATTATGGAAACTACTGCATTCTGCAGCTTGTAGACCGAGCGGTTAGGGTAACCATTGGATTGGATCAAGAGAGGTAGTGCCAGGAAAATAAGGCATTTGATAGGAAAGTGTAATGATGATGATTATGATAATAATAATAATAATAATAGAAGCGTGAATAAGTATTCATACATGTGAGTGCGTAATACAAGACTCAACTGGATTAAATGGATACGAAATTTCACGCCGATACAAGATAATTTGTAAAATCGCTCTAATATCCCAGGGAAGAAAATAAAAACGTAGGTCTATATCAATTAGAAATTGAGCGTACAAAGAATGTTGTTTGGAGGGATAAAGAAAAGGGAAGGGTACTAATGATAACCTCTCTGCAGGGGGACACGAGATTACCTTTTCGTTTGCCATCCCGTTTCTTGAGCTCTCTAACATCGTCAGTACCTACACTCAGCCTACTCGGGTTCAATCTTCATGTCTAAATGCATAGTAGAGGAACAAAAATAAATGGGAAGTCTAATTTAGCATCAGGATTGAACCTGAACACCGGCTAATTAACAGACTTAAAACTATGTAGCCTTAAACTGTCTCTTTTTCCTTTTTTCTTTTTATTCTTCTTGTTCTTCCCCAAGATCTTTCTTTCAAGGCGCGCGAGAACGCCTAATTTTAAGCATCTGAGATAAGATGCAGTGAAAGGTCCACGCAAAACAAGTCAGAGGTGATTGTTGTCTCTCTTTGTTACATAACGTTAGTTTAATGAGATGGGGCTGCGAAAGGACAACAGCCGGGTTTGGGGGGGTGGGGGGTGGCGTTGGGATTTCAATTTAGAAGTGACAACTGCATGGTCTTCTTCAGTTTGAGTCCCATAACCTCCTAGAGAAATTTCTTCCTTATTTTCATATTAATGATATTTCTTCATTTACTGGTTCTTCTCCAGCGAAATTATCGTCTTGGTTAATATTTTAGTGACATATTACGATTAATTTTTGGGGCTGTAATATAATTTCGAATTGAATTGGACTGAACGTCTCATGTGGTGTTGAAGAAACAACTTGGAGACGGCGAATAAGGTCTTCATCAGTTTGAGTCCCATAATCTCCTGAGAAAATCTCTTCTTTATTTTCATATTTAAAATGTTTTTCATTTACTGCTTTTTCTCCAGCGAAATTGTCGTCTTGGTTAATATTTTACTGACGTATTGCAACCAATTTTGGGACTGTAATATATTTTCAGATTGAAAATGGAGTGAAAGTCTCTTGTGGTGTTGAAGAAGGTGTTGGAGACGACAAATATTTCGTCACTCCATTCCGGTTCAAATTCTCATTTTCAGAAAAACACATTTTGAATTTCATTTCATACGCAAATAAAGTATTTTCCCATGAAGTAACGAGTTTATTTTACAAGTTCAGAGAACATCGTGTGGGACACAATCTTTTCAATGTTTCGCCTTCAAAAATATGTAATAGTTTTCGATTAAATTTGAGCCTGACAGCATAAAGTAAACGTTAGTCATTTCGAATCGTACTGTATTTTGCGAGGAAATCAAACTGTGGAAGGGCGTGTGGTGGTGGGGGGGGGAGAGGGTAGGGAATTTTGTTTCCAACATGAAGAAAAGCGCATGGAACACAAATTTGACAAATAACGAGCTACAACGTTTGCCTGGGCTGTTAGGAGATGTGATCAATATATAACGAAAGATGACATGTGGATTTTTTTAAAAATTAATATGGATCGTAAGGTACCTGCTAATAGATGTGTGGAATGGCTTAAGCTGGCTAAGGTGCACATGAGTAGCTGTTGTTTGCACGCAAGAATAAAGTGAACTTGTGATTTCCGTCAGCAGGCTTAAATTTCATGGTTATACTTAGCAAGAACAAAAGTTTTAAATATGGTTTTAAAAAGGTAAGTCAGTCCCGTTAGGGCCTGGAGTGGCCCAGATGGTTCCAGGAAGTTCCAGATTTCATGACAACGGCACAGGGTGGTGGTAAGTTTGTCAGCCTTAAGCACCGGCCGCCTTTACCCCCAGGAAATGTTCCTGGTACTCATTTCTGTTAGAGGCTGAGTCGACCCCAGGACCATAGTGCGATCGGAAGGATTTTATATAAATTAAAAATTCCAATGACACCATCTGGGATCGAACCAGCGACCTTCCGATTTGTAGCACAGCACCTTAACCACTGTGCTACCGCGGTCCCCCTTGTATATATTTTGACATATATTTGTTGGATCTTTGGGGGAGAATTTAATGTTGGTAGGCACTAAATGATCTGTACTCCTCACCCAATATTGTGCGGGTGATAAAATCGAAACGAATGAGATAGGCTGGGCATGTGACGCGTATGGGTGAGGAGAGGGTTTATAGGGTCTTGCTGGGGATACCGGTGGGAAAGAGACCACTGGGGAGACCTAGGCGTAGATGGGTGGATAATATTAGGATGGATCTCCAGGAGGTGGGATGTGGGTATATGGACTGGATTGGGCTGGTCCAGGATAGAGACAGGTGGTGGAAGCTTGTGAGTGCGGCAATGAACCTTCGGTTTCTGTGAAATACGGGGAATTTCTTGACTAGCTGCAAATCAGTTAGCTTCTCAAGAAGGACTCTGCAACATGGAGTAAGTAAGTAAGTAAGGCAGTAGACTGAAATCCGCATTGCGCACGTACAATTTTGATATCCACAACGTGAAAAGCGTGATATTTTAGTGACCAAATCTAAGAAGTAACGCTGTTGTGGGTGATGGGGGGGATGCTGCTGCTGTGTGTGGTGGGGCGGTGCTCTTCAGAAGTCTGCTGAAATCCTTGCATTCAAATTACAGCCATCATTCGTTAGGAATTCCACCTAGTCGACTCCATTACAACATAAAAACACATTAAAATATCTTCCCCATTAGTTTATTCCTTTTCTTAAAAGCATTTTCTCATTAGTTCCGTGCTTTATATTGTGATGGCGAACCAACCCCACCACCACACTACCCCCTTAAAAAACCCACCCCCCACTGTTGTAGGCAAAAGCCCGGGAGAGTTACGTTAAAGTACTTTTGCCTACTTACCTATTCCTCCTTCAGATGTGTGTGTGTTAGATTCATCCGTATCATACGAAGTGTGAGGAAGAGGGACAGAGAGAGAGAGAGAGAGGGTACTATTTTCTTAGTGGCTGATTCCTGTTGAAGGCAGCAGCTGAGTCCCTGCGTTGCAAATGCAAGTCATAATTCTTCATTTATTGCTCGAGTCCCGTATCCAGGTTTTTACTTCATGGCATCTTGGCATCAACCACCCAAAACGGTTATTTTTTTCTCTCTCCTCCAAGAATTCCCTCAGGATTGCTACGTAGGAGATGTTTCACGAATGTACAATGTGTGTGTGTGTGTGTGTGTGTGTGTTCGCGCGTATATATTAGTTTGGGTTTCTTGGTTAATTCTTTAGAGAGCCTTCGTACATCAGTAACTCAATTTACTGCCAGAGAAGGGACTCAAATAAGGAAAGAGTGATGTCACACTTTCACAAAATACTAGTCAGAAAACACGAGTGAATTTTTAAGTAAGACTTGAAATCCATCTCTGCCAGGCCTAGATGAAAGATACGATATTCTTGTAACAAAAACTGCCTAAGAAAGAATCCCATGGGACATGAAATTTTCTTTACATCGGGCAAGGACACTAAGGTATATTATTGTTATTGTACAGGTGGGTAATAATATAAGGCAAACTTTCCTTTTGCACGGTATGTAGGCATACAGCCGAGTGGAGGTAAAACTCCACTCATTCTTAAGTTCGACACTAGATTGAAGTAAATGGTCAACATAACGTCTCGACGGTTTTGTCCTTTGGGAAAACAGAGCCGGCCTGTATCTTTAGCAGAAGGCACAAATCCTGTGACCTTTTCGGGATTCGAAATACAATCTGTCGTTTCTTTAGACCTTAAAAAATCACTGTATCAACTGAACTAGGCCGCCTCCCCAACAGCTGGGAGAATAATATTTTGAGGTTGCGTCTGTTTGTGTTCGCGTTGCTTTGATATTTTGGTAATCTTCCGTCTTCCATTTTGTGATTTCCTTATTCTCTTCTTTGTGCGCAATCCTGTCTGTATTAATTAGGTAACATGTTACCACGGTACTTGCTTGTGATTAAATTTAGACAATAATTTTAGTTCTGGAATAAGTTCAATGATGTACAGTACAGAACTTCATTGGAAGGTGAAACACTAAGCAATAAACCAACCTTCTGGTTAGAGAAAACGAGCTGTTTGGAGAAACCCAGGTGTCGAATACAAGCCATGAAGTTTGAAAACCCCTGCTTTCGAACGTTGACTCATGCAGTGGAGTAAACTTCTGACGTACGACGAAGGACATATGACGTATTTTTACTTCCCTATGCTCTACGATTTTTGGCAAGAATTTCGGGTTTTGGTTACGTCCCGAAGCTTCTTCCGTTTCCTTCGGTTTTGAAGATGCAAATGAATACGAAGATTTGGTGGAATGATACTCACAGGGCGGAAGTATTGGGCGGGGTGGGGACCTAAGTACTCTGGACAAAAATCTCTCCCAGTACCACTCTGTCCACCTTAAATCCCACATGGGCTGACCTGTGTCCGAGCCTGCTTTTTCGTGTTGAGGAGCCTTCAAGTAGCCTTCTGACCCACGGCACTAACATTGGAAACATGATACCCATCCAAATTTTTGAAGATTCAGTTCCCCTACTACTCACAGAAAACATATAAACCAGTTTGTTATTATTCCCGAGCAAAATATCATTGGCTTTTTTTTTTAGAATCATTATCTACAAGTAAATATCCGTTTTAGGTAAAAATGCAGAGCGATGTCGTGTTCAGACATGGGGTACACATAGCGACCACTGTGCTTTAAGGCATCAAATTTACCCTCATATTCTCTTCATAGCGCAGGTCAGCATTCTGCTTCACACTTCCTGGTCATTTGTGGTTAACATGTGTGAAGGTTTCGCCACACTATAAACTAATTTTATTGTCGGTGTTTGGAGGCAAATAAGAAACCTATTGAACACATTCCAGACCGATTATGAATTATGAAAATTGCTTACATTAGCACGCAACAGTTTCATGTGGTTGAAACTCCTATATTTTAAAGGGACGAATTGTCTGGTTGTGTTGCAATATATTGGCGTGGAAACAACGTACACTCTTCATTACCACCAACCCTAATGATCTAAGGAAATATTTCACACCGATATGAGCTTAATAATCATGCAGCATGAGACCTGCATTAGTATGAGAGTTGACTATGGAATCATGACCTACTTCAATTCACTGATTCGAATTATCTAGAATCATGCCCTATATTCAATTCACTGATCCATGTTTGCTTATCGGTGTCATTAGATCAGACGAAATTGTTTACCCTTCTTTAGGTAAAAAAAAAAGAACAAATTTTCAGCCATTGGGTTGAAAATTCACGATGCATTGAACAAATTCAAAACGGCGTTTGAACTGCATCAAGGACAATTATCCATTGGGCTATTGCGAACTATTACACCAAAAACTGTCCACGTGCTACATGGTATAATTTCTTAGTGATGGTCTACACTTATCAGATTGTTTACCAGCACAGATATTTGACATGTTATTGGATTATAGGTCGATGTTTAATCACTTTCTCCTGCTATTTTTACAAGCAACAGTACACACATCACTTAACGCCCGTTGTCTAGTGGAAATATTGTTCCCATAGGCTCTTATCTTCGTCCTGGGTTGACTTTTCTTTTTTCCATTTCGCAACGTACAAACCACTCATTCGTTAGGTTGGTTTTTAGATAAAAACTTTGCTCCTGTTTGCTTGAAATGATAACGTGCGTTATCGATGATGAAATGTTTGTCGTTACTGGATTTAATAATAGTTCATAAGGTTTTGTTGGTTGCTGATGGAGGGATATTACGGTTGCAGCTGATGTAAAAGAGAGCATTGCTCTTTCGTAAGAGAAGAAAAGAGCAATATATTGTAGGCTTAAAACATTCTTTTTATCCAACAGATGCACAAATATATAATTCGTAGATAAAGTTAGAATTATTATAAAATGTATAAAAATATTTTAAATTGTTCCAAAATGTTTCGGATCACAAGGGATTCATCATCAGGGAGCTCTATACAGTGTTTGGCTAAAATTACAGTGATTTAGTCAAGCACTGTATAGAGCACCCTGATGATGGATCCTTTGTGATCAGAAACATGTTGGAGCAATTTTAAATATTTTAAAAATATTTTATAATAATTCTAATTGTATCTACGAATTATATATTTGTGTATCTGTTGGATATTAAAAGTGTCGTGTCATTGATGCACGGTACAAACATGAAGATTATTGTAGGCTTACTTCATTTTGGGACACAGTTATATGTTTTCATACGTTTTGTTGAATTTTACGTGTCACTGCAGGTACATAACTAACTAACTAACTAACTGACTTACTAACTCTGTGAAACAGAGTTCTTCTTGAGAAGACGCTAGTTTTCTCTAAGTGGGCCATCCGTGTTGTCCTAGATACAATCCTTTAAATGAATATAAATAAATCAGACACAACTAGAGCGTACATAATTTATTTTGCAAAGTGTAATTTAAGCGACTACATGTTTCGGCTCTCCTCACTAGGCCATCATCAGGTCGTAAGTCTTTATCGAGGAAACTATAAAATGCGTGATATGATAAAATATGTGGAATTTATTATTATTCGGCGAGGTCTCGTTCCCAATCTCGTTAAATAATAATAAATTCCGCATATTGTATCATATCACACATTGTATATTTTCCTCGATAAAGGCTTACGACCTGAGGATAGCCTAGAGAAGAGAGCCGAAACATGAAGTCACTTAAACGACGCCTTGTAAAAATGAACCTTACAGACTCTAGTTACACGTAGTTAAGTCAACAACAAAAGCACTATTTATTAACTTAATTAAAAGTTTTGATATTTACGTTAAAATACACAATAATATCATTCCTACATGTTTCGGTCTTTAACCTTTTGGCGCCGGAATTATTTTTTTAAATTTTAGCACACCCTGTATGAAATGTGAATAATACAGGAACCAAATAAGTTAGAATTATGAAACAAACTGCATTTTGAAGAAAAGAAAACGGAGAGTATATACTATGTTTAATATATTCAGTGCCTATATTTGTTGAATAAATATATAAAATGCAACTTTAGAGGTTAGCGGTGCGGTACGACCACTATAGTTGACATTAGGCGTCAAAAGGTTAATGGCCATCATTAGGGAGCATTATCTGTACCTAACTAAAGTTACGTTTAACATAAATATCACTTCAGTTAGGTACAGATAAAGCTTCCTAATGATGGCCATTATAGACCGAAACACGTAGGAGCGATATTATTGTGTATTTTAATGTAAATTAAAATCTTTTAACCACGTTATTAAATAGTGCATTTGTTGGTGTGTGTACTATGTAGATTTCAATATGCACGGCGCAACAATAAAAAATGTTCTAGTTGTGTCTAACTTATTTACTATCATTTAAAAAAAAGACTTCATTTCCTCAGCTACTTAAGAAACCCCCTATATTTTATGTAACCCCGTCACTTCAGAGACTCATTTACAAGCCCCACATTCTTGTAGCTTCCGTGTGCCAGATAAAGTCATTCTACAGCCTCCCATCACAAATCTTCATGGTCCATTTTAACGGATTCCTTCCTTCTACCGCTAAGTCTTCCAAGCGATCTATTTCCACCCGTATGAACTCTCAACATCAAGCATGCGTGTCACTTATTCGTTATGCTTGCCAAACCCCCCCCCCCCCACACACACACACACACTTGCATG
>Ga0123353_10017472_pt1 | contig 10546 bp, 5 predicted proteins | sample TergutLab28metaG_3_FD_92763 | JGI IMG/M metagenome (GOLD analysis project Ga0123353, IMG submission 92763) | Labiotermes labralis P3 segment gut microbial communities from Petit-Saut dam, French Guiana - Lab288 P3 | ecosystem: Host-associated > Arthropoda: Insects > Digestive system > Gut ... | reverse complement strand
TTAGAGTATATCTGATGAATAGCGAAGGGGATGGTTATAGTATGCAGCTGTTATTCATGTCCTGGGCCAGGTTCGGGCTCAATGCGCTTGAAACGAGTTATATTGCCAGGATATATAACGAGGACGGGAGCACTACGCAGGTAACGACCGCCCGCCGGAATATTACAGTCGAAATGGAGTTGAATGGCGGGAGCGGCCCCGCGTTTCCGATAGCGGGCAACACCTTCACACTCATGGGCCCGGGCGAGGTCGTGGGGCTTGACCCGTCAGCCGTCGCCCTTACCGAACCGCTTAACGAGGAGAGCGAGTTCCCGGTCAACCATATGCCATACGTCGAGTTCGCGGATGTGGATTTGCCATGGCGCTACACGATCGACGAACCTGTAAACGACCGGCTCAAGCCTTGGGTAGCCCTCATCGTACTGAACCAGGACGAGTACGCCGACGCCACGCCCAGCGAGTTTTCCCGCATGATCACAGTCAACACGGATTTCTTGCCAAACCTGCGGGATTCCTGGGCAAACGCGCATATCCAGGCCACCGTCCCGAGGCCGGCCCCGGAGAATATCGCCGAATACATCAGGGAAAACCCCGACGCCGCAGTAGCGCGCCTTGTATGCACGCGGCGTTTGAAGCCGCTGAGGAAGTACACAGCGTTTGTCGTCCCTGTGTATGAGATGGGCCTTCTGGCTGCAAGAGGGTTTGAAATCGACGAGAGCGACCGCCTGAGTTGGACTCCGGGCGGCAACAAGGACATAATGCTGCCGTACTACTACCGGTTCGAGTTCAGCACCTCGGAGATGGGCGACTTCGCGGAGCTTGCGAAGCGAATCAAGGTATCCGAAGACTTGACGAGCGCCACGAGGACCGTCTACGACACAGCCGGCAAGCAGATGGAGTTCCAGGGCTTGGTCAAACCCTTCGGCAGCGCCGACCCGGACCGGAAACACAACGCCGAATTTGCGGCGGCCAAGAAGAGCGGGTTTGACAGCGTTTGCGCCGGGATCAGCGTTTTAAACGAGAATGCCGAGCCTAATCTGACCCTGCCGCTCTACGGCTACAACTATTGTAAAAATAAGGCGCTTCGCCTTCCCGACAGAGCAAGCGGCGGCTGGGACCATTTGCGGGACATGCCCGGGATATGGTTTTCCGAAATGAACTTCGACCGGGGCTTCCGCTATACCGCTTCGCTCGGGGCTGCGGCAGTGCGCGAAAACCAGGACGAGTTCGTAAGCCGCTGCTTCGAAATCGGTGGCGACGTGATTTACGCCAACGAGTACGTCAACCGGTACAAAGCCTTGAAAAAAATCAGGCGCGCCGTGATAAAAAAACACGTGATCGGAAAGAGCGACATAAAGCTCCTGCTAACGACAAAGCACCTCCAGCACTTTTACGACGGGTACACGGGCGAGCCAAGCAAAAAATATCCGACAATTCGCGACCCTTTGCGGAGCGAAGTGCGATTGAGGCCCGCCGCTGATATAAAAAAGGGAATTGAACAATACTGGGCAAGGATCAACCCGAGGGATCTGCTCGAAATAGTGGACATGTTCCGGGGGGTCATCAACCCAGGCGATTTGAGAAGGATAGTGGGTCTGATCAAGGAGGTTGAAAACCCGGTAAACAGCATCACGATTCGTGACAACGCGAACCAGGTCGTGAGAGATATCATTCAAGACATTATCAGGATATCCGTCAAAAGCAATGAGGGCAAACTGTTTGACCGCTTCGAGGGCTTTAGCAGGAGGTCGGTCAGGGAGCAAATTGCGTCAAGCGTGGCTTCGCGCGTCTCCTCCGCCCCCTCCGCCCCCTCCGCCGACACAGCGGACTCGCCGGACCAGCCCCTCCCCGTTACCGGCGCCGCCGGCTCGCGCGCCGCCGACTTTCGCACCGCCGACTTGCGCGCCGCCGACTTGCGCGCCGCCGACTTGCGCGCCGCCGCTGTAGTCAGCGCGAGGGCCGCTTTGACGCCGACGAGAGCAGCCGACCTTCTCACCGCCCCCGCGGCTCCGCCGGAGACCGGCCCGACGAAGGCGAACGTCCCCACTGTTGCGACGGAGCCAGACCCGACGAAGGCAAACGCCCCCGTTGCCCCTATAAATGACGGAGGACACTCAAATCTCAGCAATGCTTTGCAGGCCGCCGCCGCCGACCCTGTCCAGGCTGCGCTGCTATTGCAAAGGGCAAGCCTGAATCTCAGTACGCTTGGGCTTCTTCCTACTGCGGTGTGGGCGGCTGCGGGAGCGGAACCGCCCGGACCCGCCTCGGAATCCGTAAGCGCGAAACAGTACATTCCGCAAGGGTACCCGGGGCTTGACCCGACAGAGAATGTATCACAAGGGACGATTCCTGGCGGGTTGCCTGATTCGTTGAAGAGCTCGGCGGAAAACGAGGAGCAAAAGCTGGTGGGACGCGAAGTGCAATTACCGGCGGTAAGCAAGGTGCAATTACCGACAGTAAGCGAGTTGAAACTAACGACAGAACGCGAAGTGCTATTCCCGGTGTTAAGAGAAGAGAAAATACCGGCGGGACGCGAAGTGCAATGGCTGGGAGGAACGGGCGGCGCCAGCGATCCTGGGCATGGAGACGAGACGGATACCACGCCGATAGACGCCTATGTGGGCGAAGGCCTGGGCGCCGCGCAGATAGGCTATAGAGATAATGAGTTTCTGCAAAGTTTAAACGGTATCGTCGCCGGTGGGCGGGAAGCGGCGCTCAGTATGCAGGAAAACACCGCCGACTGGTACAGATGCGCGCTACTTGATACCGATATCATGAAGGCGAGCCTTCGCGAAAGGATCGTAAAGACGGATCCGTCGGCTGAACTGCCATGCGGCGCCGACGACGACTCCATCGGCGAAACCCTGTTTTATCTGTCGCCAAAGCTCGGGGACGGTCTTTTCAACTTCCTGCCGATCAGCCAGTTGGATCATATTTTCCCCGGCTTGTCAGGACTTGAGGACAACTCGACGGTCATGCTTCAATCCAACCAAAAATTCCTCGAAGCCTACTTGCTGGGAGCGAATATGGAGATGGTTCAGGAACTGATTTGGCGGGAGTTCCCGATACACAGGCAGGCGACAGTTTTCAACAGTTTCTGGGATGCGGACGAAGGCGGCGCCGAGGACGTCAAGGATATCGGACAATGGGGCGCGCTGGGCGCCAACACCGCAGGCCGCGCCACTGACAATATCATCCTGGCAATACGCTGCGACCTGTTCAGGCGCTACGCCAATGTCGTCCCCATTGCCGTGGAGCACGCCCCCGGCATGGATGTGACCGCCATCGTAAACGCAGTCATGCAGGGCGGGAACCAGGGGGCGGTGAAGACCTATCCGCCTATGTTTACCAACAGCTTATTTGAAGATCTGAACCTGCTGCATTACAGCCTGACAGCGAGCTATATGCAAAATGCGAAACGCGGCGCGAACCCGGGTGGAGCAAAGGCATTCAGCTTCCTGCTGATGGAAAACATCTCCTACCCAAAATTCGGCCTGGCCGAGACGAGCGGCAGCGATACCGAGGAAACCTGGGGCAAATATGGCACAGACGAAAAGTCGGGCTACCTGAAAGTAACCAACACCAACAAATTCCCGAATGCGGCCGCACTGGCCGATGTGCTGCTGAACAGGCCCTGCGCGGCTATCCTGGACTTCGACAGGATATGCAGCTAACACCTTTGTTCATAAGTTACCAATAAGGAGTGATTCTGCTTGGCTAGAATATATGCGCCGGTCGCGCTTTTCCCGATGCGAATGGAAATGCGCAGGAACGCGAACGCAATGGGCGCCGCCGTGTCCTACGACGTCCGCTGGTATCCCGACACGTGTCAGGTGTTCAACCCGATAGACCCGGTTTCCGATGCGGAGGAAGAAGCCTATAGGGAATTAGCGTCCCGGGCCGGCCCGGGCGATCCATGCGCGGATTTTTCGGCCCTCTCCGACTTTGTCGCGGAGGTCGGCCCAGAACGCGCGAGGCTGATCATCCTGTGGCGCTATTACGGCGTCGACCCGGGCGCCATAACAAGCGGGGATACGGGGTTCGAAGGCAGGACGTACTTCAAGATGATGCCCAAACGCGTGGAACTCTTCGTGGTGAACGAAGCCGGAGCCGAAGACGAAGACGAAAGCATAACCTATGTCGGGTCGGGCGCGGAGATCAGGCAGGAGGACATAAGCCTGTCGCTCCAGGACCTGGCTGCCGGGGACACCTGGGTTGATAATTTCCAGAAAGCCGTCAGCCTGGGCATGGCTGTGAAGATCACTGCACCCGGCGCCGTCAATGCGATCAACACTGCGAAATGGCTGTTCGCAGTGGGCGTTTCGGAGAGCGCCGATTCCAGAAGCCTGATCAAGGAACTTTTCATGCGAAAGGCTGCCGAAGGGGCTTTCGAGTTCCTGGAGCAGGACAGCGTCATCAAGAATTCCGAAGACGAAAGCACCGGCTATGAAGACGCCGGCAGCACGACGGAGAAGCTTATAGACATACTCAGGGAAGGCGGGAGCGCCGCTGACTATTCTTCCGCCGACATCCTCGGAACCATGTTTGGCTTCAGCGCGCAAGACGCCAGGCAGGCTTTCGGCTACATAAAGAACGCCTCGAGCCTTGAGCAGAGGGCCGCGGCAAGCATGTTCCACTTGCTCTGTGTCCATATGGAGTATTCGCATTACAAGAATCTCAGACAAGGGAAGCATTTTGATACTGTGGTCTTCAACTACGTGGGTAAGGATCTTGTGCAAAGTATCAAAAAACAACCGGTACCCAATATCTTCGACGAAGTTAGCCTTAGTAAGCTGCAACAGGTGAGAAACCATGTCACCGGGCGCGGGCTGGCGCCGTCCGTGCTTATCGACGGGACGGCGTACGGCATTTTGCCGGTAGGCCTCATAGCGGACCGCATGGAAACGGATGACGCGGACAGCTTCAACCTCAACGTTACTATCAAAAATGTCAAAACAAATAGCAAGGAATTGTTTGAAGGTTTCTACGACCTTCCATTTCCGGGCGTCGAGGGCTGGTTCCCGCCTCCCTGGGGCGACGGTATCGCGGAAAGCGACTATGGCTCCAAAACCGATATCGGCAGGAAGCTGGACATGACAAGCAGGCTGATGCCCGCCCCGAGCCGCGTGTACGCCTCCGACAGCCGCGACGGGGAAGGCAAGCTCATGACTAAGCCGCTGATACAAGAGGGCGATCTCCTGCGCGCGAAGGCGTGGATCGATGAGTTTGCGGGCGGCTTGGGTACTTACAACCGGAAAACGAGTCCGCCGAGGCTTCCGCCGGTTTTCCGGATCGACGATATCAACGCGGAAACGGTTTTTACCTTGACGGTGAGGGAGAGCTTGAACATCCTGTCGGAAATCTGGGAGTATGGCAATACCTGGATAAATTCTTCCTTATTGAATATACAAGTGGCGATCAACAACCTTATCGACTCCGGCGCCGGCCTGCCGGAGCTGGAATCCCTCATCAGGGAATGCTTCGACCTTTTCGTCTCGCGGCGCGACGCGTGGGAGCACGCCGTCCCCATGACGCAATTCGTCGATATTGACCATAAAAGGCCGGGAAAAAAGATGGTACGCTACGCGCCGCCGAATACGCAAGTCGACAGCAGGACCATGTCCGGAGTCTATGGCTGGCTGCAAAACCCCGGGAGCAAGGCTACCACGCGGGATTACGACGGGTTCTTCCAGGCGCCTTCCGTTAGCCACACGGTAGCGGCGGCCATATTGCGAAACGCTGCGGTGGTCAATTCCGACAGCTATCCGCCGGTGTACAACATCAACCTTTCGTCCAAACGCGTCAAGGACGCCGTGTGGATGATCGAGGGCCTGCAGGTAGGCTACTCCTGGGCGGAACTGCTGGGAATGCGCTTCGAGCGCCTGATCCATGAAAAGAACCTCGACAAGCTGCTCTATACGCTGCGCTCCGCGTACCCCCTCGACAAAGCGCGCGGAGGCTCGTCGGGCAGCGCCCATCTTGTCAACGGCGAGGCGATACTGGACGAGGGCGATCTTGGCCAGGCACTGGGCGTCAGCGGGGCCGACCTTGCATCGCTCAAGCAGGCCGTGGACGAACTCAGGGGCGTCGAGGACTGCCTGGCGGACTTGTTCGTCTCGGAGATAGCCTATCATTTTGCGGCAAATGACTTCCCGGGCGCCAACGCCTGGCTGACGGCCTTCGAAAACAGGATAGCTCCGCCGGAGTTCGGCATGGCGCACATCCAGCGTTCGGGGCGCCCCATGCGGCAGCGGGCCGTAATGCCCGTAGTGTGCACGGAAAAGTTGGGCGACCCGAATCCCAGGGTCGTTGCGGAGCCTGCGCTTGCAGATTTTACGGAGCGGCTGTTCAGCCGGTTGTGGCCCGACAAAGGGCGCCTCGCAATCAACGCGTCGGTCTACGACAGGGAAAGCGGGGAAGCAACCGGGGAGGCAACCGGGGAGGCAACCGGGGAGGCAACCGGGGAAGCAACCGGGGAAGGCAAGCCGGAACCAGTCTTTCAGGCAAGCGTCAATCCTTTCGGCGATCTGGGGCTTTGCACCTGGGACCTGGTCCTCGGCGGCAAGAACGAGGTCGAGGTTTTCGTCACCAGGCATATACTGAAGCTCATGCACGCGCGGGATATGCTGCCCGCGGGGATATCCGACGCGGAGGACCGGCAAGAAGCGTTCAGCGGGCGGTACTATATGGTTATCGAACACGGGGACATGGAAGCGCTATACGAAAAAGCCTCGAAGCTGTTGAAATACTACAAGAGCTCGACGCCGGTTACCGCCACCGACGTCGCCAGGGGCGAATTGGACGATACGGAGATAAAGAACGCCAAGGTCTTCGCCGCCAGGGCGCTGCACGCGAGGCTGTCTTCATTGGTCTCGCACTATGGCGACACGCTCGACAGGCTGCTGTCCGGCCTTACGATCGAGACGCAGCGAGCCGGGCAGCCATTTACGCCGGCGTCCGAAACGTTGAATTTTACAAGCGTGCGCAAGGTGCGCGACGGCCGCTTAGGGTTCGCGGCAGACGCAGCTATAACGCCGAAAACACCCCTCGAGCGCATCGCGGAAATCAAGGAATGGATGAAGGCCCAGGGCGGCTTATTGTACAGCGGCAGAAAAAGAGGCAATGGTATACAGATAAGAGCAACGGCGCTGTCCGAAGAGGATGTGGAAAGGATCGCCGGCTGCCTTGATATCTTCTACCGGTACGGGTTTGAGGCGGCAGGCCGTCCATTGCTGTATGAAAACCCGGACGGGAGTGACGCAGGCACAGCCAACAGGACATATTTCAGCGAACTCTCCGACCTTGTCGAGCGGTTCATCGAAAGGGACGGCGCCGCTGAACTGGATGCGGCTCTCACATACATGGCGCCGGGAGATGTGAAGATGAAATTCGATCCGGCGGACGGCAGCATTTCCTGCCCGGCGGATTGCCAGTTAACCGACTGCCTCGTCGATGCGGCTCTGGACGAAGTCCTGGCGCAGCTCATGCAGGCGATCTGCGACTGGACCGCAAAGAAAGCCATGCCCGTCCTTCCCCCGTTTTCGCTGCAAGGGGGCAGGAGCTTTGACGTGAGCGGGGGCAGCGGGATCCAGCCGCTGGAAAAATACGCGAAGGTCTGCCAGGGCGTCGAAAGGGCGGCGGCGGCGACCGGTGATTTTGACGGAAGCATGTTTACTGCTGTGTACGAACCGGGGCATGTCATGAAAAAGGAAGAGATATACGGCGAGGTCATGTCGAAGAACGAAGCGGCGCAGGATATTCTGGAGCGCTTTAATGTGATAATTCCGGAAGGCCGGTGGCAGACCGACGTCTACTTTATTATGGAAAAAGGCGTCCGGTTCTTCCAGCCTGACACTGCCTGCGCGGGCCTGATCGCGGACGAATGGACGGAGTTCATGCACAGCCGGTCGGAAGTGACGGGCATCGGCTATAAAAACCTGACCGCCAAGTCGAAAGCGCCAAACTGCATCCTGCTGGCAACGGTATTCAACCAGGAGCCCACCACGGCAAAAATGGCCGAGCATCTCAAGGAGACGATCCGCCTGATGCGGTTGAGGTCCGACGGCGCGGAGCACCTCGCCCGGCAGCGGGGCCCATACGGGGCGCTCCATTATTTCTATCGCAATGAGGAAAACGTCCCGGCGGCGCTTTTCACCGGGGAGGAGTAGTAAGATAGACGAGGGGCGTTAGTTTGAAAGTATTCAAACTAAGCCCAGAGAATGTGCCAATCGCTCCCGCTTCGCGGAACCGCGAGTTGATGCACAAAATGATCATTCCTTTTCATGGTTGTTTTGTGCCTGATGAACCAGGAAAGGAATGATCATTAATATGCACATCAAGATGGACGCCTATGACCCGTATCTCGACGAGTCGCTGAAAGCGAAGACCAAGGACCCCCTCTGGTTTTTGGTCAAGCAGTGGCATACCGGCGAGTTTTTGGCTGAGAGCTGCGGCCACCCGGTGACGACGGAGATCAGATACGCGGAGCTTCCCGTGACGTCGGTCATCCAGGGGAACGGCGCCGAGGAGGCTTACGAGGCCAAATACCCTGCGGAGTTCTATGTCGAGAAAGGCGAGGAAGGGGCCGGCAAGCCACCCAACTGGGACGTCTCGAAGCTGGAGTACACGTCGAGCCTGGCTGGGGCCGGTTTCAAGCTCACAGCCGACGGGTACTACAGCGGGAACCTGGAATGGTACGACTATATCCTCCAGGACTATGGCGTCGCGTTCGGCAACGGCAGGCCCGCCGACACAGCGCCGTCCAATATCGGATACAGCGGAATGCCCTCCATGCGTTATTGGGAAGCCGATGAAGCGACGATGAATTTCAGGCAGATCGAGCGCAAAGATGAAAACGTGCTGACGACAATGCTGCTGGATTTTTCGATGCTATACGGGGAGGACTGGTACATGCTCCCCCTCGAGCAGAGCGTGGGGACGCTGCGTAAAGTGACCGGCATTAAGATAAAGGACAGCTTCGACGAAACGCGCTCGCTGCCCGCCGTGCAGAACAAGCAGCAAGTCCTTGACCAGTGGAGTATGTTTAGCATGACGGGCGCAAAAGGCGCGGCGCCCGACAACAGCGTGTTTTTCCTGCCGAATTCGATAAACGAGCTGCTGGAAGGCAAACCCATCGAGGAGGTTTCGTTTGTCCGGGACGAGTTCATGAACCTAGTTTGGGCAGTCGAAAACAAGTACCAGGAAAACGGCCGGGTCGTCGATCGGAACGACGAGCGCAGCGGCGAAAGCGCGGCGCCGGCCGTCTATGATAAGGTCCCTGTCTATATCGAGACTGCGGAAGCTCCCGAAAACTGGACGCCCTATTTCCCGGTCATGCTGTCGGGCAGCCAGCGGGTCATCCTGTTGCGGGGAAAGGCGGAACTGGGCGGTTCCGGCCCGCAGCAGTCCTACAAGGGCAAGCTGATTGCGGAAAGCAAGTCGTTCAATCAGGATGAGGTGTCCTCTCTAACGGTCTCGCTGCGACGGAAGTACAAGATGATGAACATCGGAAGGGACGAGACGTGGGATCTTATGCAGAGCAGCCAGGGAGATTGGGCCCTTGTGAAGAGCGGCCCCGCCGCCAGCGAGCTCCTGCTCTGGTGCGCCAGGGAAAAGAAGCCCGCCCAAAAGGTGGACTTGCAAGAGTTCCTGTTTGACGTCGTAGAGTGATAAACGGGATTCCACGGATCGCAGAATCCCTTGCCGCGCCTTACTTTTTCGTCCTTATTCGCATCCGGTAGACAAGCAGTACAATGATTTGCGCAGGAACGCCTCGCCTAATTCAAGCTGGGTCATTTTACTGTTCGTGCGAAGATATATGATGTTTTTTGAGACAATATCTTTCAAGTCGTCCATAGTTACCTCTGACAAATACATAACTGCTTTCGGGATCCCGTCTATGCACAAGACGTTATAACGGTTGACCAATATGCACAGGATCTAGCAGGCAAGGCCCTAAACTGCCCTAAACTGCCCTAAACTGCCTTCTCATGACCCAGCTCAAGCACGCTTTGTTCGATCGCGCCATTGACAAGCCGGTCGATCTCAGGCGTTCTTTCGACGCCAATGAGTTTTAGCGCTTCATATACGTAATCCTTTGCCGCCGCGTTCCGCTCGCCGGCCTCGAGTTTGCCGATGTGCCACAGCTGCTCGGCGTTCCCAACCCCGATTTTTGACGCCTCGATGATCTTGTCCACGATGTCGACGCCCTTGACGCCGGTCAGGAACGGGCGCAGGGTGTTCATAACTTCAGGCAAACAGAAAGCGCCTGTTTCGTCTGGCCGAGTATCCCGTCCACATCTACGCCTTTGCGTTTGAGGAGCGGTATGACGAAGCCGACAATGATACTGAGAAATGCTAAAACCGCGAGAACGATCAGTAAAGTTTCAATCCCGTCCATAATAGTTGCCCCTTTCATATTAAATATTGACAATGGATTATGGCGGGTGTATAATCAAGCTATAATCTAAACGATTAGATAACGCTCAGGGTGGTGATCCCGATAACGATCAAGGATATTGCCAGAGAAGCCGGAGTCTCAACCGCC
>Ga0123353_10017469_pt1 | contig 10547 bp, 9 predicted proteins | sample TergutLab28metaG_3_FD_92763 | JGI IMG/M metagenome (GOLD analysis project Ga0123353, IMG submission 92763) | Labiotermes labralis P3 segment gut microbial communities from Petit-Saut dam, French Guiana - Lab288 P3 | ecosystem: Host-associated > Arthropoda: Insects > Digestive system > Gut ... | reverse complement strand
TATAAGACCTCCCTCCTAACTGAATCATAAGCTTTCTTGAAATCTATGAAAAGCTGATGAACTTCTTCATTGTACTCCCATTTTTTCTCAAGTATTTGACGAATGCAGAATATATGATCAATCGTCGACCTCTTGCATCGGAAACCACATTGATGATCCCCAATAATTTCCTTCGCATATGGAGTTAACCTTGAGAGCAAGATTTTACATGTTTCAAAAATAGGGGGGAATTTATTGTATAGCTGAGGAACTGTCATGTTTAGAAGTAGGTCTCGGTTGCATGGAGTTGGTTGGTTAAGTGGTTAGAGTTAGATAAAGCTGTAACAGCAAGCACTTCCTCCTACATTATAATTTTGCTTGTATTGCAGACTTACTGCCTAAGTGCTGGAACTGTACGTTCTTCATAAGCCTCAAAGCTTGTTCGGGCAGGCATTGCTGGACCTCCTGATGGCTTTTGGCGTCTCTGTGAACCTCGCAGATTACTTTGTGGTTGTTGGTTGGTAGGACTGGTTGTTGGGCTCGTCTTTTGATGCTGACATGGGACTACCTCGAGAGATATAAGTAATGTATCCTAGTCAGTGGTTCTTGACACATCATATACATGGTGTCTACTCAGCAAAGTTGAGCTTAGTGTGAAAATGTTACTAGTCATACTGAGTCTATAAACTGCAGATGGAACTTGGTACCTAAATTGTTGCCATATTCAGGGACATTCATATTTGATTATTTCATAGCCACTGACCTTTGTTCCTTTGAATAATTTTGGTGTAAAATTAAATTAACAAGGGGAGATACATAAATCTGGCAAACTTGCTCTAGTATGACAATGTCTACCACAGAACACACTTGAATCAACCAAGGTTGAACCTGAGGCTGAGCTGCAAGAAATTAATCTGTAACTGTCTGAGGCATGTGAAGGCTGCAGTTGTCATGACCGCGCAATGAAGTGTTGGATATCCTTGAACAGACAGTGCGTTATCACAGCACTCTTCTTTAACTTGGGGCCTTCACCACTCTGCTGGCACTTGGCTGCTTGCAGAGAGGGAAGTTAATTTTAGAGTACCAGTGCAGAATATTCAGTACTAAAGCAATGATATATGGTATCATAATTATTTATTGTTATATTTCCTGGAGATAATATGTAGGTTTTGTATACTTGTACCTACAGTAACACTGAATACTTAGGCATGCTTCATGTTGCTTGGTAATTTCTTTGTAAATGATTAATATAATGCATAAAGCAATGTCTAGAAGGTTTTGATTAATGTGCATAAAGCAGAGACTAGTGGGTTGTGATAAATACACCTAAAACAGAATCTAGAAAATTATGATAAATATGCATAAAGTAGGAGCCTAGAGATTATGGTAAATATGCATAAAGCTGAGTCTGGAAGCTTATGATAAATGTGCATAAAGTAGAGTCTAAAAGGTTATGATAAATATGCATAGAGCAGGAGGCTAGAAGGTTATGACGAATTTGCATGAAGTAGCAGCCTAGAGGGTATGATAAATATGCATAAAGCAGAGGCTAGAACATGGATGTCTCACCTTTTGTGTGTGTGGACCATTGGTGTAAGAATCACAGTGAGTGTTATAACCAAACTCCCTAATTTTTTTGCAATTATTCTAATATATGAATAATGTTAAAAGTGGCTGCAGGCTGTGTAATTCGACCTAGTGGGCTGCTGGTTGGACACCCGTGGTAGAGAAGGTTATGATAAAACGTAATAAACAATTCTACAACTTAAAAGTGGAAAACATGAATATACTATGACACAGGTGATGTGCCTGCATAATGACTTTGTGCAGTATTTTTTGTAATTGTGTAGTATTGTCCAATGGGAATACAGGCAATGAATAATGAATTTGAACCAGTGTACAATAATATGGCTATGGACTGAGAAAAACCACAAAACACACACTGCAGTCAGTGTTTGGTCAAAATTCAGACTGCTGGAGGTACAGAAAATAATGCACATTTGCATTGTCAGTCAACGGAAGAGGAAGAAGCAACATGGGAAGCTACTGAATGAATACATGGCAGATAGCAAACAGCGTTTAACAATGATAGGAAGTTTATGTCTCAACAAACAGTTCGTCTTAACTGGAGGAGGAGGAGAATAAAAGGTTGGTGGTGGCGGTGGTGGTGGTGGTGGCGGCAGCAGCAGCTCAATCGGTGTAGCGACTGACTACGGGCTGGACAGTCCAGGATTAAATACCAGTGGGGACGAGATTTTCTGCCCTTCCAGACCGGCCCTGGGGCCCACCCAACCTCCTGTAAAATGGGTACCGGGTCTTTCCCAGGGGTAAAGTACGGCCGGGGCGTGTTGCTGACCAGTCACCCCTTTTAGTCCTGCGGTCATGTAAGAGTAGAGCTATACCTCTACCCAACCTCTGGGCCATACTGGGCCTTTAATGGGATCACTTTGCCTTTACCTTTAGTAGTCATAGTAGTAGTAGTAGGAGTAGTAGTAGTAATCTTAGTAATTTATGGTTCTGAGGGCTTATGGTGAAGGGGAATCTCCCAAAATGTGAAGTGCAGTTGAGGGATAGAGAAGGATGTGTCTAGTTTTTTGTGGTTCTTCTGTGTTTAGTGGACATGATTTCATTTTCATATCTGCGAACACTAGTGATGAGGGTTGTTGAGTATTTATATTGGTCCCTTCAGTCGAGGGGAATTTCTTGGTAATTCTGATCGGTTATGTAATCACCCTTGTTCTTTCGTTCTTTGTTTACAGTTTTGTCTCATGCATGTGCTTGCACATGAGCCCACACACACACATACAAAACATACATGAGACTGTATGTACAGCTGATGACACTGTTGGTGCAGAGTGAGTGATGGTGCCAATGTTCAACAGTGCCAAGCCCACGTCACTCATTCCAAACTTTTTAAGAACTGTGTGTGTGTGTGTGTGTGTGCGCACATGGGCACACTTACCTATTTTATAAGTGAATACAGCCTGCCTACAGAACTTACCAAGTAACCAAATGGCTGCAGAAGGGACTAGAACTCCATTTCTTAGAGAGGGTGTGGACTGAGTGATAGTGTGTAGTGAATAGTTGATGGTGCACAGTGTTCAGTGAGTAGTAAGGTGCATAATGTGCATGTAACTGCCGGTCATATCACAGCCTTAGCTAATTGTTCACAAAGCCTCATGCTTATGAGTGTAACTCACACGGTGCAGGACTCTTGGGTTGTGAGTGTAGGTGCAGGGGAGATATGGGACTCTGGTGCATAGCTGGGCTGCTCTGGCTGGGAGGTGCCCCCCCCTCTCTTCCTGGGGTACCCCCTGGCACCTGTAGGAGCCGTGGAGGTGGTGGTAATTCAGGCCGCTTACCGCCAGGCATTGATAACTCCAGGCACTCATCATTTTTTGCTAGTGGCTGCAAACAGAGGCACAAGTCATGAGGTTCGAATAGGCAAGGTTGTGAAGTTCAGCATGAGGAGTGTGAGTGACATAGCCACAGTAAGTGCAGCAAATTGACAGAGAGACAGACTGATTGACTGACTAGCTAACTAACTAACTCACTAACTACAAGGAGCAGGGCTCATCTTGAGAAGCTAACAGTTCCTCAGCCAATGAAGAAACTCCCTGTATTTTGTGGAAGGCAAAGCACAAGAACCCACCATTTGTATCGTGTGCCAAATTAATACAGTCCACATCTTTCCATCCCATTTCTTAACAATGCATTTTAACATTGATGTCCCATCTGTGCTTAGGTGTTCCAAGTGGTCTCTTACCTTCACCTTCACCCACCAAACCTCTACATGTGTTGCTGATCTCCCCCCTACATGTCACATGACTGGCCCAACTCATTGTCCTTGATTTTGTGACTTGATTTATATTTGATGAGGAATGCAGATCAGGAAGGTCCTCAATTCCTTCACATATACAAGTATATTGGGTCTTTCATTTGTCACAACACACAATACCACACAGAGTTTCAGAAACTGTTTCCTTCTTCAGGTAAATTTGTTTAAATTCACCTGAAGAAGGAAACAGTTTCCAAAACACAGTGCGATGTATGTTGTGACAAATGGAAAAGACCTAATAAATATGTGTGATAGAATTGACATTAAACCTTCATCTAAAATATATATAATTCATTGAAGAAGCTACTCATTATGTAGATTTCTTGTCTCCTGTTACTTGGGCCTAAGTACCTTTCTCAGCATCCTATTCTCAAACACCCTCAGTGTATGTTGTTCCCTTAATGTAAGAGACCAAGTTAACACCCATACAAAACAACAAGCAAAATTATATTTCAGGCTAACAAAATAAATGTTTCGTTGCTTGCTGAGGAACATGACACAATGGTACTGTACTGATTATGTAGTGTCATATGATGAAGTGATAAAACGAACAGACATACGATTTAGGTATTCTGGGATGTGACAGTGTTGCTGGGTCAGAGGTTCCCAACATTTTGAAGGACCGTATTGCCTTCCAATTCAACGGTCGAAAGATCCATACATACATTCTCGTGTTAGGATAAAGACACTGTGTTCCTCTGCAACATCAATAACCACTCACCCAGTGACACTCTCATATCCAAGAAGACTCAAACCCTCAGGAACAACACTGATGGCCCCTAAATCTCACACAGGCAAGAACATGGTAATTGCATATTGTAAGACACAACTCAGGAGTTCACCTGGAGTGACTAAGGAGTACCATTAAGACTCCTGGTAGAGTTGGCAGTCTCGTGGGCAAGATTCAAAAGCGGATCCTCCCAAATAAAAATCAGGTATGCTGAATGCTTGACCATGTTTGCTAGTTGAATTTGTGAACTGCCTTTGTGTTTGTCTTGTATTTAGCACAGCCCAACTGTTATTGTTAGAAACATACTGTGTAATTTCACAACAGTAATTTGGAGTATTAGGCCTAATGGACCAATAAGCCTACAATGATGCCAATTAATATTAAAAAAATCCACATCCTACTCCACAGAAATCAGACTGCATCTCTTTCACAAATACCAACCAGTCAAGGCTGTTAAGGGAGGAAATTGCTCTTTAGTGTGATGATAAAAGTACAGTTGTCCCTGTCATGAAATCGTACAGGTGGAAATCATACAGCTCCACTCATTCCCAATCTCAGTTCTAGATGGAGGTGAGCGGTCCATTGTACACCCAAGCCACTTTACTTCCAGGTTAAAGAGCCCCCCCCCCCCCAGTATCATATGAATAACAGGCAAGGTGGGCCCAAGAATCAGGCTGAACATTTTGGAGAAGAGGAAGATCTCTTGCCCCGTCCATGAATCCAACCCCAGATCGTCCTGCTCATGGCATAGTCATTGTGTCTACTGTGCTGGTTGTCTCATCTTTCACAAGAAGTATTTGAAATACAAAAAAGCACACTATGCACAGAGTATTGTATTCTATAACGTTAAAGTGGGTGGAACACAAAATTAACCAATTTTGTTTGAAAGGTTAAAACTTTAATTAGTTCTTACTCCATTGATTTCAAGAAGGTCATCGACTTCCAGGAATCGATAAACAGTGTGTCTGTATTCATCCATTTGGGCTTTCTTTAGTTTGGCACGTTCATAATCTTCAAGTTGGATGGCATGTCGCTTCTCAAGTTCATATTTGCTAAGCCTCTCTCCTGCAATGCGCAGATCCTCCATTGCCAGCTTCAGTTTTCGTGCAAACTCGAATCTCTCACCTGAAATAAAGGTTGTGGCAGTAACTAGTAATTTTGAACCAGATTTGAAAAAGGCATATGGGATTGTCTGCAACAAGGAGAAGCTTTAATGCCATTGCTTTTTATTTCTACTTTAGAATGTACCATTAGAAAGATCTAAGAAAACCAGGAGGGATTGAAATTGTGTGAGGCACATCTTCAGATCTACACTGAGTATGAATTGATGGGATGAAAACAAATACTATAAACAGCAGAGAAGTTTTATTAGTTGCTCTTAAAGGAGGTTGGTTTGGAAAGAACTACTGAGAAAACTAAGTGTGATTTCATATCTGGTGAGCAGAATGCAGGGTAAAATCACAACATAAATATAGGCAATATACCCTTTGAGATGTGGAAGAGTTCAAATAACTGAGAATTAAATCCATGCATGCCAAATGTAAGAGAAGATTATATCTGGGGAATGCCTACTGCCATTTGGCTCAGAATTTTTGTCTTCCTGTGGTTGAGACTAGGATGCTAAGAAAGATATTTGGGCCTAAAGGAGATAAAGTAGCCGGAGGTTGAAGAAGATTGTATATACGTGATCCATACTGCTTACCAGGTATTGTGTGGTGATCAAACCAAGAGGGATAAAATGGGTGGAGAATATGGCACATGTGGAGGAGAAAGGAAATGTCGACAGGATTGGTGGGGAAACCTGGGAGAAGGTGACAACTTGGTAGACCTAAGCGTAGATGTAGATAATATTAAAATACATCTCAAAGAGATAGGGTGGGAGGACATAGATTAGATTAATCTAGATCAGTGTATGGTCAGGTGGTGGGCTGTTATGAATGTGGTAATGAACTTTCAAATACTATAAAATGTGGGGAATTTTTTGACTAGCTGAAGAACTGTTGGCTTCTCAAGAAAAACTTTGATACATCAAGGTGTTTAGTGGGTTTTGAAAATTATACAGAACACATAAATACACTGTGCACACAAAATGTGGAGTAGCTGATGTTGAAGGAGGTGGTATATGCTGTATTCTGACCTCTCCACTGTACCATGTTAATCGTGCAGGTATGTTACAGACTTACAAATCACTGCCTCCTGTTTCTTTGCCTCCATAGTGCGAATAATTCTAGCCACTTCTTGATCAACGTACATCTCAAATGCAAGGTCGTCATAAGGAGATGTGTATTTGGGATTGTTGACAAGCAGCAGGGCATTGTTGTTGGTATTGTTACTGGAATGAGAGGGGGTCACTGCAGTTGCTGCGTGCACTGTCCCATTGTTGTTCTGTTCAGATGAGGTACATGGAGGTTCTATGTGCTGGCCAAGTACATTGATTGCTATCAATCCAACCTGTTAAGGAAAACATCAGAGTTACACTTCCAAGAAAATAGCACCAACACTAATGATACCCACATATAACCCTCTCCATGCTATATACCAGGTACATCAAACTCTTCTCTTTAGAGGGCCCCACAATCAGCAATCCATGGATGTGTTTGTTTTCCACATTACATGTAAAGCCCTGAAAATAGCAGGAAACAAAAATTTTACTTCAAAGACACATGGCAACATTGTGAAAGTGACAGAGCCCTGCCACTTTAGTCCGTGGGTGCTAGCTAATTAGGTAAAATATTTTTGTTACAAATACACTGTAGATTTCCCTCAGAGTCTTTCGGGCAGCACTTGGCCCACGAGCTGCAAATTGGTCACCCCAACTGTAGTATAGTTCAGTATAGTTTACTGAATCATAGAGGAGTTAGGTTAGCACAGTCAGTGTAGTGACTGGGTTGTGGGCTGGACAATCTGGGCTTTGAAACCAAGCAAGGGCACGATTTTTTTTCTCTTCTCAGAAATGTTCAGACCAATTCTGGGATCTACCCAGCATCCTATGGATAAGGTGACCGGGGTGTGAAGTTGGCCACTTCCATCCACTACCAAGGTTAAGAATGAGTGTTAAAATAACTCTGCTCCCCTTCTGCACCTTTATATTGTGGACAGGTATAATTTTACCTTTTGTTGAGTTATAGATGAAATGTAGAGCTCTGTGTCTCTGAGCCAATGCAAAACCCGGTTTTTACAGAGGTTAGATTTTTTCCTCATGTATCTGTGCACATTTTTTTTGGTGTGTTTGTTTGTTTTCCATCTATATTTTTTATAGCAGTAATATGTTACTAGTACACTTTCCCCTTCTTATCACAAAATTCCAGGTTTCCCTCTCTGTTCTCCCGGAACTTTGTACATGGCTTGGATATAGACATACTTGTATATCCTTTGACATGATACATTTTTGCAGTTTTGTATCATGTTCCGGTACCTAATTGATTTGCTTTATGTTACTGTCACAGTAAATCAAATGTTTATACACTACTGGTCTCGGTAAGTGGGGCTGTTCATATGCAGTGTTTATTTCTATATCAGAATTAGGAAGATCATCTGTCCCACCTCTGCATTTGCTTGATATCTTACCATGGTAGAGACTGTAGTCTTGTTGATGGTCATTCGTATATCGTACCCACTACTTCTGGGATAATAACTTGAAGTAGAACGTGACCAATTGTCATGCTCTTCTCAAAAATAATTTTGTTACCTGATTCTGAAAAACCTATGTAGTTAATAAAATGTTGTCAAGTGAATCAAAAAGCAATAATTTATTATTATTGTGTGGATACCTGGTTGTGAACATTCAGGGCATTCAAATGATTGGCGTGCAGCCGTAGCTTTAGGTATCTAGCAGCACAAGACGGAACAGTGACAGATTTCAGTTCCCGTGATTTGAAACCAGTCTTCTGATTATCTGAGAGCGTGATGAAGCCAAGGTACTCAAACTGTGCAGTTGTGGGTGACAGCTGAGCATCTGTTTCATCTACACTGTTTCCTGCCCACAGTTCCAACTTCTCAGCTGTAAGCAGAGGAAAATTATGAGGTGTGAGTGTGTCACAGTGTGGCAGTTGGGAATGCAAATCTTCTTGGATGTGAGACTTAGTTGGTGTATGAGTGGTTACCAATGTTTCAAAGGAATGCAATGCATTGACCTTCACAGTCAGAGATCTAGGACTGCTTGTCTCTTGAAGATGAGGGCACTGTGGTCCTTCAGTATGTCAGGAACCTCTAACCCATGACACAGTATTATATTCTAGAAGATGTGAATCCCCATAGCTACACCAGTTTGTGAAGAAAGTGAGAAATGGCACAGATCTTACAATTCTATGATTACAGGGAGACCATGCCATAGGACAGGCACATCAGGGTCTTCTTACCACAGAGGAGGCAGGTTTTCCTCTGAGATTCTTTTGTTTTTATTCCACCAAAGCTTCATACTTTTCCATCACCAGAAGCTGGTGCAACAGGCCACAGAACCAAGGAACTCAAGTCTCACTGCTATATCCAAATAAAATTATGTAGAAACTCCATCTACAGTGCTGAATGTGGAGATTCTTTACCAGAAAAAAAAAGCCTATCAGTTCTGGATCTAATTCAGTCCTTATCAACAAAACATATTTCCCTATGACACACCTACAGTTTGATTTTCCAGGTAGCCTCTCCAACCGTTGCCTTTAAAAAATAATTTTGTTTATATGAATGATTGTTCATGCTCCAGGTATTATTGTGCCTGTACCTTCTGGATGGTAGAATAGATGGGTTTAGAGCTATTTCTGGTTGGATGTGATGGTAGAGAAAAATTCAAGTTAAGAGTAAAACCTTTTAGGATGTTGCATTGTGTTGACTCCTAAATAGTTATGGGTCTTTTGAGATATCATAGTGCCATCATGTTCGGTGTCAGACAGTCAAGATTTCTCAGACCCTGTAGTTGAAAGCACTTCAACCCTCTGCAGTATGAGTAACTGTTTATCAGATGACCTGGAGCCACATCCCAAGAGACCTGACTCTTCAGCAACATTTCTACAAGGACCTCAAATTTTACAGAAACCCAAATGGTCATAGTCTGATTGAGCAGTATTCAGTAAGATGCTGCAGCCTGTATGTATAGGCTGTGTACTGGCAGACTGGAAGATCTTTACTGCTTCCCCCAAACTTGCAGTTAAATTGTTGTGCTTCATATTTGGCAGATTGCTCTTTCAGACCTTCCAGTTCCATTCCATTGGCATGTGCAGCATGCGATGATTCCTTGCCGTTCTCAGGAGCTTCTTCCATTCCTCTCTGTTATGTAATTTTTCCTGCCACCCTTCTCCACCAACTATTCTTCCATCCTCTCTCACCTCATCTGGCCATCTATTTCTTGGTCTACCTCTCAATCTTGTTGTTCCCAAATTCATATGTAATACCCTTTTGGGAATTATGTTTTCTTCCATTCTCTGTACATGCCCAAACTAATGTAATCTATTTAACCCTATTGTCTCTATTATAGTAGGTTTTTTAACACTTACATAAATTTCTTTATTGGTTAATATCCTCCAATTTTCTTATTCATTGTAATATACTGGGCCTAAAATTCTTCTATACACTTTCCTTTAAAAAATGTTCAGTTGCTTTCTATCTCTCTTTGTTAGAGTCCCAGTTTCTGATGCATATGTTAACATTTTGTCTATTGTTGTGTTCTTTAGTCTTAATTTTAGTTTCTCTGATATGTTTTTATTTTTAAAAAAAATTTTGTAGCATGAAATATGTCTTGTTAGCATTTTTTATTCTTTCTTGCAAGTCTATTTGGTTATTGTTACCTAAGTATAACTCCTAAATATTTAAGATTTTCCACTCTTTCAAATTTATAATTTTTTATTTTCAAATGTCCTATTTTATTTTTCTTTAAACTGTTTTTCCTTTCCACTATCATGTATTTTGTCTTTTCTTGGTTTATCTGTAGTCCGAACTTTCTGGCAATGTTTTCCATTTCTACAAAAAGTTTTCTTATTTCTATTTCATTTTTTTAATTAATGCAATGTC
>Ga0123353_10017467_pt1 | contig 10548 bp, 7 predicted proteins | sample TergutLab28metaG_3_FD_92763 | JGI IMG/M metagenome (GOLD analysis project Ga0123353, IMG submission 92763) | Labiotermes labralis P3 segment gut microbial communities from Petit-Saut dam, French Guiana - Lab288 P3 | ecosystem: Host-associated > Arthropoda: Insects > Digestive system > Gut ... | reverse complement strand
CGGCCGTCCGGATGGATGTCGATGGCCGTGCAGCCGCGCACCCGCCAGAGCGGGACGCCGTACACCCGCAGGGAGTAGCCGCTGCCCTGCGCGTAGCTATACCGCATGCCCTGCCACGCGATATCGAAGCTGTTGTAGTGGTCGTGCCCGCAGACAATGGCCCAGATGCCCAGCGCCTTCGCGCAAGCCAGGAGGGCCTCGCCCTGCTCCCGCGTGCCGCCCGGGCAGATTTTCTCGTGCAGCGCGCCGTGCAGGAGCCGCGCCTCGCCGCGTTGATAGGCCTCGTAGGCGTCCTGATACTGCTGTATGGGCACATGCAGGAAGACCATGCCGGGCGCGCAGGGGTAGTTCGAAGCCACATGGGCCATCCAGTCGAGCTGGTCGGGCTGGACGTGGCCGTGCCCCTTGCGTCCGCCGCCGCTGTCAAGGAAATACAGCAGCTGCGCTGCCTTGCCATCTTCATTTATGATGGCGATGGCCTGGTTGCCATAGCCCGTGACGCCGGGGAGCTCTGGGCTTCCCAGGAAATTTGGCGAGGCCGCGTAGTATTCGATCACCTCGCGGCGGGGCAGGTCCCGGTCGTCCTCGCCCTCATGGTTGCCCAGTACGGCGGTCCAGGGAATATCGAACGAGTCCATCACACGCACAAAGGCGCGCGTCCTCTCCCGGTTGTCGGGCTTGATCGCCGTATCGCCCAGCACGGCAATGAACCCGGGTTCCAGCTTTTGGATATTTCTGCGCATGTAAAAGTTCGTCAGCGCGGCGCTGAAGGGGGCGACACCGTTGTAGTGCAGGTCGGTGAACAGGGCCAGGCGCAATGGCCTGTCGTCAGTCATGCGCAGTTCGAATATGCCTTCTGTCATGCCATCGTCTCCAGCATTTTGATTGAGATTTCGTATCGCGGCGCGCGGCCCTCTCGCAGGGCCAGGTATTCCTCAGCCATGTACTCGCCCATGCGCGCGACCTCGTTGCCCATGCTGCCCGCGATGTGCGGGGTGAGGATCACGTTGAGGAGAGAATATAACTCGCTGTCCCGCGCCGGCGGCTCTGGATGCGTCACGTCCAGCAGGGCGGTGCGCCCGGGCTCCTCTTTCAGGGCGCGGATGAGGTCGGCCTCCGCCACCTGCGCGCCGCGGCCGGTGTTGATGAACGTCGCGTTGGGCTTCATCCGGCTGAATAAAGCGTAGTCCAGCATGCCTTTGGTTTTTTCATTGTCCGGCAGGTGGTTCGAGATCGTCTGGCAGCGGCCGAACAGCTCCTCTAGGGGACAACGCGTGACGCCCAATTCATATGCACGCGCGTCGCTTACATAGGGGTCGTAGACCAGGACCTCCAGGTTGTATGCCCGCAGCATTTGCGCCACCAAAGAGCCGATCATCCCGCAGCCGATCAGACCGATCCGCGTTTTAAAATTCCCCGGGAAACCCCCGGCGACATCTTTATTCCACTCTTTAGGCCGGGCGATGCGCGCGCTCCGGAAGAAGCCCTTGTTGGCCAGGACGATCTGGGCCACGGCGAACTCGGCCACGGGCACGGCGTTGGCCCCCCACGCGCTGAATAACCGCACATCACATTGGAGAAACGGCCGGGCGAAAGCCTGTACGCTGCCGGCGGCGTAGTAGACCTCCCGCAGCGCGGGGAAGCACGCGCGAATCTCGTCCTCGCTTAAGGCAGGCATACCCCAGGTGGAGAAGACAGCCTCCACATCGCTTAGATTGTGGCGCTTCAGCTCTTTGGACGAGATGATCTCCGGGTTGCCGAGTTTTTCGCGCATGTCGGGGCTGAACACACGATGGATGAGGGTTGGGTCGTCGTTGAGGAAAATGGTTTTCATGTGATCCTCCTGAGCGTCTCCGCGTCCCGCCTGCACTGCGCCGGGTTGTCGCCCTTGACGAATTCCAGGATTGCCGCCTTTGGCTTTGCCGTCTGAAAATAACTTTGCCACTCCCCTGCCCCGTCTTGCATTGGCAGGCGCCTGCCGTGGCGCGTCCAGTGGAACACGTGCATATTTTCCAGATACGGCGATACAGCCGCCAGCTCCGCGAGATTTTGCGCATGGGTGAGCTCGGGGTTCGGCTGCCAGTAGGTCTTCACGTTCTCGCGGGCTACGGCCTGGAGCAGTGACAGGGCGCTTTCGCTCGTCTCCGTCAATGTGTTCCTGTGATACTCGAACGCGATGGTGATATCATGTGGTTTTGCCATGTCGGCGATGTGTTGCGCGTCCTCAAATGCTGCATCGAAATTCGTGCCCGCCCAAACGCGTATCGTGCTTGCGCGCAGAGCGACGGCCGTTTCGAGGACAGCCTCAAATGGAGGTTCCCCGCCCGGTTTATAATACGAGCCGTAGGACAGCACGGACAGGCCGGCGTCAACGGTGGCCTGGTATATCTCACGCGCCAGCTCCAAATCGCCCGGGGGCGCGTGGACGTCGCCGCCCCACTCGATGCCGTCCAGGCCGCAATCGCGGGCGACGCGTATGATTTCGCGCCAGCCCAGTTGTCGGAAGGTGACGGAGGTCAGGCCGAGCTTCACTCCCGCGTCACCTGCACCTTCCAGAAGCGCGGGAAGTTGAAGCTCTTGCCCAGGCACCTGCCGCTTTCGGTGGTGATGTTGCGCAGGACGACCTCCTCGGTGACGCCGTAGGGGTACGGCGGCGCTCTGAACAGGTCCTTGATGTACAGCCAGATGCCGCCGAACTGGTCGAAGATTTTCGGGCCGAAGTAGAGCAGCGAGTGCTTCTTGTCGCGGATCACCAGGCCGTCAATGGTGATTTTGCGGGGCATCATGCAGGCATAGCCGAAGTTGTGCTGGCCGTCGTTGTCGCCGCCGAGAAGCAAGTGGTCGTAGCCGTTGCCGTTGTGCTGGTTGAACACGCAATTTTTGATGACCACCTCGCCGTCCCACACGCTGCCGTAGTCACTGCGCAGGTTGATGAAGCGCCCGGCGGACACGGTCGTGTTCTCGATCAGCGCCGTGCCGCTGCCGATGAGATTGATGCCCATGTGGCCGAGCTGGGAGTTCTTGATGGTCACGTTGTGCACGCCCGCGTGGGCGTCGAACCGGGAGAACGAGACCGTGTCGTAGGTGAAATTCTTGATGTAGTTCGCGCCCATGATGCCCCAGTAGGCGTTGTCGTGGATGCTGTTGGCCTGCGCGCAGTTTTTGAAGGTGACGTTGGCGGTGTTGCTCAGCTGGATATCGTAGGAGCCGTGGAAGGCCTGCCTGCGCCCGGTGAAGACGCTGTTGACCACCAGGACCTCCGCGCAGTCGCTGAGCACCAGAATCCCGCTGTAGGGCGCGCAGACGGCGTTGGGCTCCTCCGTGACGTAGTGCTCGAAGCCGTCGATGAGCACGTTGGAGCGCCTGACGCTGATGCCGCGGTTGTAGTACTGGTCGCCCCCGACGACCTTGTTCGCTATCGTAGTGAAATGCCCGCCGCTGATTGTCAGCGGTTCGGGATCGACGGGGATGGCCGTGATGGAGGTAATGGTGCCGTAGTCCCAGACGATCGGCGTATCCGGGTCCACGTTGCCGTCCGCGTCCACCAGGAGCACCTCGCGCTGCGGCGCGCCGTCGTTGGCGTTCCCGCCCCTGCGGATGTAGCGGATCGTGTTCGCATCGACCACCTGCACCAGCGCGGCATAGCCCGGCGCCGCGCCGATGTTCGCCTGGCCCTTCTTCAGCGTTTCGACGCCGGTGATATTCTGCCTGGTCAGCTTGGACGTGACCTGGAACAGATGCAGGTTGTGCCCCTGGCCGATCAGCACCTCCGAGTCGTCGATGATAAACTTGGCCGTGCCCCAGTCAGTGCTGGTCTGGATGGTAGCTGTTTTGCCCGTCTGCGCGATGTAGTACGTCGCGTCCGGGTCGGCGCGCACGGGCAGGTCCGCCGCGTTGGCCGCCTCGTGGGCCGCGACGATGGCGTCGAGGTCGTCGGTAACGCCGTCGCCCGCCGCGCCGAACTCCTCGTAGGTGATGTAGCCCACCGACTGCGTCCCCCCCTCCGCTTCGACAGCCGCCGCCCCTGTGGCGAAGCACGCCAGGGCCAGCAGGCACGCCAAGAGTGCCGTAAAGATTTTTTTCATGGGTAAGCCTCCTGTTGACTATATTTTTCCCATACCGTTTCAAACCAGGTGTCCCTCTCCGGGATCGGTCGCACGGGGATGCGCTTGGTTTCGAAGCCGTCTCCCTGCATGCGCGTGCACGTCACGTCCTCCCTCGCATCGGTCAGCATCGCGGAGAGCACCGCCGCCTGGGTGATCAGGATGTCCCGCGCGAGGAAGATCTCCGGAATCTGCGCCGTTTCCGCGATGGCCCAACCGTCATAGTAAAGCGCGATGGCGGCCATACGCGCGTCGTACATCGCAGCGAAATTATCTTTGGTTCGAATATGCGCGCAACGGGCGCTGAACTCCTCCTGGCAGCGTGATTTGATGTTTGCCGGGTTCTCTCCTTGGCGTCCCAGCGCGGCATTGATTTGCGAAATCAACTGCTGTGCCTCCCCGGCTGCGCACGCGGGAATCGCGAGGGGCCCGCATGGCTGCCGGGCGATGTGCCGTGCCGCCCGCATGGAGCCCACCTGCGCCGCGTTGAGGGCCGAGCCCCCCGGGCGCTTCGGCCCGAAGGTGCCCGCGGCCTCCCCGGCGGCATAGAGGCCGTCTATGGAGCTTTGCCAATCGCCGTCCACGGCGATGCCGCCGTTGCAGTGCTGTGCGCACACGTCGATCTCCAGCAAATCACGATGCAAATCGATGCCGTGGTCAAGATATAGCTGAATGGCCCGGGGGTTCATTTTTTCCAGCCGGGCGATGGGTGTCGGCAGCAGCGCGTTGGAGCGCGCCAGGTATTCACGTGCCTCGCCGCCCAGGGCGTTCAGATCGAGGCCCGCGGGGTCACTGCGATAATCGAGAAAGACGCGGCGTTTTTTTTCGTGAATCTCACGATGGACCAGTTGGTCGATTTGAGATGAGGGCTTTGACTGGTCGTAGGGCCATTCGTAGCCCTTGCGGAAGACTATGTCGAAGGCCAGCTCTCTGGGCAAAAACTCTCGTTCGCGGCCATCGCCGCCCACGCTGACGTACCTGGGGATCACCTGCTGGTAGGTGCCCGAGACGTTCCACCGGAACTGCGTGGAGGCCAGGCCGTACTGCCAGTGGGCCAGATTCTCCGCGGCGGCGCCGGCCTCCAGGGCCATGCCGCTCATGCCGGACTGGCTCTCCGGGTACACCACGCGGCGGTACACCCCCGCCGGGCCGCCCGTGGCCATAATAACTTGGTTGACGCAGAATAGCGTCAGGCCGCGGGTCGGGCCGTCCAGTTGGGTTAAATCCAGGGCGAGCACACCCCGCAGGCGATTTTCGCGCACCAACAGCTTCACGGCCATCATGTTGTCGAACAGGCGCACGCCCTTGGACAGCACGCTTTTCTCCAGGGCCTCGGTCATATATTTCGAGGTCAGCGGGCCCGCCGAGGTCGCCCGGGCGGTGCGGTCGTGGTCGGTCCGATAGCCGACGTATTCGCCGTATCCGTTGGCCGGGAAGGGCACGCCCAGCCGCGCCAGCTTGTAGAAGCACTCCGCCGAGCCCGCCGCCATGGCCAGGGCGTGGTCGCCGTGCATACCGCCCCCCGCGAAGAGGTCGGCGGCCATTTGGGGCACGCTGTCGGGCGCGTCGCCGCCCAGGGAGAGCTTGTAGTAGGTCTGCTTGTCGCTGCCCGCGTTGCGGGAGGCGCCATTATTTTTGCCGTCCGTCAGCACGGCGATATCTCGCCGTTCAGCGATGTCCTTCCGGCCTAATTCGAGCAGGCAGTCGGCGGCGTTGTAGCCCGCGCAGCCCGAGCCAATGACCAGGGTATCGAGGAGGTACACGGGCATGCGAAGGCCGGAAATGTCGATATGGGTTTGTGTCATTGCCACACCTACAGTCTTCTCATATGGAACCCGCCGTCGGCGTCAATCACCTGCCCGGCGGCGAAATCCAGCCGCCCCGAGCACAGCGCCAGCACGCAGTCCGCCACGTCCTCCGGCCTGCCGAAACGCTTGACGGGCGTCAGTCCCTCGTCGATCAATTTCTCATATTTCTCTTTGACTCCGGCGGTCATGTCGGTCAGAATGATGCCCGGGCGCACCTCGAACACCGGAATGCCGTGCTGTGCCAGCCGGTCGGCAAACAGCCGCGTCACCATAGAAATGCCTGCCTTGGAGACGCAGTACTCCCCCCGGTTCGTCGAGCTCGTATAGGCCGAAATGGAAGAGATGTTGATGATCCGGGGTTGATAATCCTCCAGCCCGCCCTGCAACGCAAGCATGTCGTTCGCCGCCCGCTGGCACATGAAAAACGTGCCCTTCAGGTTGACGTCCAGCACAGTGTCGTAGCTCTCAACTGTGGTTTGGAGGATGTCCAAGCGCTGCGGCGGGGCCACGCCCGCGTTGTTCACCAGCAGGTCGAGCCGCCCGTAAAGCCTGTGCATTTCATCGAAAAAGCGTTCCCTGTCGATTTCTTTTGAGATGTCGCAGGGGATGTAATTCGCGCCCTCCATAGGCTTCGTGCCGGAGCGCACCACAAGATAGCCTTCACGCTCCAGGGCGTCGGCGATGGCTTTGCCGATGCCCCGCGTGGAGCCGGTGACAAGCGCAACTTTTTGCGCCGGCGCGACTTTCTCTCTCATGCCTGCACATCCCTTCGGTAGATTGCCCGGTAGGCCTCGTCCCGCGCCACGCAGCCCGCCGTGCTGCCCGCGCGCATGAGCTGCGAGCACTTGCCGCAGGCCAGGCAGCACTTCGCCGGGTCGAGCGCCCCGTTTCGCAGGATATCGCGGGCGAATTCCGGGTAGGCGAAGGCCTGCCTGCCGAAGCCCACCAGCTTGCAATGTCCCTGCTCGATCGCCCCGGCCGCAAGCTGCGCGCCGTGCTGGCGCAGGTAGCTCGGCCCGGAGGCCAGTACCGCGAGGCCCGGATACGCCCGCTGCGCCTGACCGGTGAGCCTGACCATACGGGCCACGCCCTCCAGGGGGTACTCGGGCGGCTCGTAGGGTCCGCTGTCGAAGGGCCGGTTCACATGGGGGTTGGTGTAGGGGCAGCCCATGGTGATGTTCAACAAATTCATGCCGAGTTCTTTGTGCAATATGCCGATGAGCCGCAGGGGCTCGGCCATGTCCTCGCCCGGGCCGTCGTCGTAGACGTTTAGCCGCGAGGTCACGATAAAGCCGGGCGGCGCGCTCGATTTCGCGGCCTTCACGCCGTTGACGAGCAGCCTGGTCCGGTTCTCAAAACACCCGCCGTATTCACCCGGGCGGTCATGGGCCGAAAGCAGCTCGCACAGCAGATAGCCGTGGCAGCTCTTGACGTCCATGCCGTCGAAGCCCGCGGCGGCGGCCAGGCGCGCGGCTTGCCCGAAGCGCTCCTCCAGGGCCTGCAATTCGCCGTCTGAAAAACGCGCGGCGGGACGGCTCTCCGGCTTGGACCAGCGCCCGGAGTGGGTCGCCTGCATGATCAGCAGGGGCGCGAAGCCGTACTCCTTGACCGAAATCTCCCTGATCATATCGACGACACGGCGGAAGCTGTCCAGGCTTTGCTCGTTGATCCACAGCTGGCGCGGGCTGGCGCGGCCCCCGGGCACGATGGCCGTGGCCTCGAACCAGAGCAACCCTGCCCCGCTCCGGGCGAAGCGCTCGTACCTGCGGATGGTCAACTCGCCGGGCTCGCCGCCGGGCGTGCCGTCGCAGCCCTCCATGGGCTGGATGGCCAAGCGGTTGCGAACCGTTATGTTGCCAATTGCAAGGGGCGTGCCCAAGATACCCAGGCGCTCCGACAGGGGAATCTCCACCCCAGGGCCTGTAGTTTTTGCTTCAGCGCTTCCAGTAAAAAAACCTCCTATCACGCGAACAGGGGCGAAAGCAGGAACGCCGCGTCGCACAGCAGCCCGAAGAAGCCCCGCACGAAGAGGGGCAGGCGCATCAGCCTCTGTGCCAGCTCGATATTGTCGGTGATGAGCCCCGCCGCGCCCTGGCCGCTGCCGCCCGCCAGGAACAGGGTGTCGTTGGCCGTCCAGGTGCGCGCGTCCACGCCGATTGCCGCGCACCTGCGCACGATGGCGGAGGACAGCGCGGCATATTGCGGGTGCAGGGCGTCGAGGCCGTACTGCGTACAGAAGCCCTTGGCGTCGGCGCGCACCGCCTTGTCGTAGTCGCCGCCGCTATACAGCAGGGCGATATAGGCGCTTTCGTCGGCGGCCTTACAGGCCTGTATGGCCTCCATGTTGAAGCTCTGGAAGATCACCCGGCCCATCAGCCCGTGTTCTTTCACGGCCTGCACGGTCTGCGCCGCGATGTCGCGGTCGTTGCTCTTCAGCTCGATGAGGATCAGCCCGGCGTCCTGTACGGCGTCGAGGAATTCCCCCAGCGTGGGGATTTTCGTACCCGCGAAAACTGCGTTGAACCACGCGCCGAAGTCGTATTCCCGCAGCTGCGCCAGGGTCATCGCGTCCACGCGGCCCGTGCCGTCGGAGCAGCGGTCGATCGTGTCGTCGTGGGAAAGCACGACCACGCCGTCCGCCGTGAGGAGGACGTCGGTCTCCACGCCGTCCGCGCCCATGGCCAGGGCCTTTTCGAAGGCGGGCAGGGTGTTCTCCGGGGCATAGGCGTTGGCCCCCCGGTGGGCAATGATTTGCGCGGGCGGCGTGGGGCTCCAGGCGGCCCCGGTGAGGGAAAACAGCAGGGCGGCAAGGAGCGGCAGGACGAGGAAAAGGCGGATGGGGCTGCGATGACTGGACATGGTGGGGCCTCCCTATACGTTTGATAAAGAGACGCACCATACCAGTGCGTCTCTTTTCATAATCCCTTTTACTCCCCGCTGATCGCGTCGATATACTGCCGCGCGAAGGGGCTGGCCGTGTTCATCACCGTCACGTCGCTGTAGCACTTCATGCCGGTGCCGCTGGGCAGCAGCTTGCCGATGATCACATTCTCCTTCAGGCCGATCAGCGGGTCGCTCTTGCCCTTGATGGCGGCGTCGGTGAGCACGCGGGTGGTCTCCTGGAAGCTGGCGGCGGAGAGGAAGCTCTCGGTGGCCAGCGACGCCTTGGTGATGCCCATGAGCACCGGCGCGGCCTGGGGCAGGACGGCCTCGCCGCCGTTTTCGGCCAGCAGCGCCTCGCAGGCGCGGCGGAACTCGCGCTTCTCCAGCAGCGTGCCGGGCAGCCAGTTGGTGTCGCCCGGCTCGGTGACCTTCAGCTTTCGCATCATCTGGCGGATGATGACCTCGATGTGCTTGTCGGAGATGTCCACGCCCTGCCCGCGGTAGGTGCGCTGCACCTCCTGGATCAGGTAGCTGTGAACCTCGTACACGCCCAGCACGGCCAGGATGTCGTGGGGGTTGCGCGCGCCTTCGGTGATATTCTCGCCCTTGCGCACCCGCTGGCCATCCGTCACCTTGATGATTTGGTCGTAGGGGATGGGGTAGGCCTTCTCGTCGGGGTTCTCCGGGTCGTCGCTGGTGATGATGATGTTCTTGCTCTTCTTGATCTCCCGGAAGGACACGATGCCGTCGATCTCCGCGATGAGCGCGAGGAGCTTGGGCTTGCGGGCCTCGAAGAGCTCCTCGACGCGGGGCAGGCCCTGCGTGATGTCACCGCTGTCCTTCGCGCCGCCGGTGTGGAAGGTGCGCATGGTCAGCTGGGTGCCCGGCTCGCCGATGGACTGCGCGGCGATGATGCCCACGGCCTCGCCCACGGTCACGGCGTCGCCCGTGGCCAGGTTCGCGCCGTAGCACTTGATGCACACGCCGCGCTCGGCCTCGCAGGTGAGCAGCGAGCGGATCACGATGCCGGGGCGCTTGCCCTCGGGGGCGTTTTCGCGCACAGACTGGGCTACCTTGACGGCGTCGGCCTCGCTCATCAGGGCGTCCCTGCTTTGCACCAGCTCGCCGGTCTCCTCGTCCACCAGGTCGTCCAGCAGGAAGCGGCCCATCAGGCGCTCCTCCATGGGCACGATGCGCTGCCCGTCGGCGTAGACGTCGTAGACCTCGCTGCCGTCCTTGCAGCCGCAGTCGTGGTCGTGGATGATCACGTCCTGGGAGACGTCCACTAGGCGGCGGGTGAGGTAGCCCGAGTCCGCCGTGCGCAGCGCCGTATCCGCCAGGCCTTTTCTCGCTCCGCGCGACGCGATAAAGTATTCCAGGATATTCAGGCCTTCACGATAATTCGAGCGGATGGGGATCTCGATGGTCTTGCCGGCCGCGTTGGCGATCAGGCCGCGCATGCCGGCCAGCTGCCTTAACTGGCTCTCGGTGCCGCGCGCGCCCGAGCGCAGCATCATGTTGAAGGGGTTGTATTCGTCGATGTTCTCCTTCAGGGCGTCGTATACCCGGCGCGTGCAGTCGTCCCAGGCGTCGATGGTGCGCTGGGAGCGCTCGTCGTTGGAGAAGAACCCGCGGTTGAACTGCCGCGTGATGCCTGCGATCTTCTGCTCGGTCTCGTCGATGATGGTGGCCTTCTGCGGCGGGATGGTGGCGTCGCCCACGGCCACGGTGATGCCCGAGCGCGTGGAGAACTG
>Ga0123353_10017466_pt1 | contig 10548 bp, 7 predicted proteins | sample TergutLab28metaG_3_FD_92763 | JGI IMG/M metagenome (GOLD analysis project Ga0123353, IMG submission 92763) | Labiotermes labralis P3 segment gut microbial communities from Petit-Saut dam, French Guiana - Lab288 P3 | ecosystem: Host-associated > Arthropoda: Insects > Digestive system > Gut ... | reverse complement strand
TTTTTTGACATCTCCGGCATTGTCGAGATATATCGCTAAAAACGCGTGACTGCCGGCAAAACTGTCTTCAATCATTTTCAGACACCCGCCGTTTTCAAAAGTGTGTTTGCCGATGAAAACAATGGTTAAGTCCGTCTCTGTCAACAATTGTGAAATTGTTTCACCGGACAGATTTTGATATGTCTCAAGCGGGGGGAGGCTGAAAATTTCGGGGTCAAAAGAGGCGGTGATTTTTTGAACCCTTTCATAGTCTTCCGAATCAAAACAAAAAACGGTCTTTGTTGTCATGTTTGAAGACAAAAGGCATTGCTTCTATTTAAGACGAGGTCTTTGATGTCCTTTCTGCCGCCGTCTCTTTCTTTATGTCCTTAACGGACAAAAACAGCTTTAACAGGCAAAAACAGACAGGTAAAACCGACAGAGAAAAACAGCCGTTTCGGATTGATTTAATTTTGAAAAAAGGGGAAACTCTTTCTAACGTCTTGTTTTTTGCCTGTTTATATTTGTATCATTTTTGTTCAAATAGTTTTATTTATGTCAATAATTATAATGTACATTCGCAGTGAGGTTTCATAATGTTCAGTGGGCGAGCAAACAGAAGATCATATTTTCGGAGCATTTTGTTTTTGCTTTTTTGTTTTTTTGTTGCCTCAATCTTCTCTCCCTTCCCGCTGCTTGCTTTTATTATTTATGCAATTGGCATAATTTATTGTTTTTCAAAGACGGTGCAGAGATTACATGATTTTAATATGTCCGGCTGGTTTACTTTAGTTCCGATAATTTTATTGGCTGTATCTGTCGGAATTAGTTCAACATCCGGAATACTGGATTCTGTTATGTTCTACATTTTGTTACTGACATTCCCTGTTTTTAGTATCGTGTTGCTGATTCCGAGCGGAACATACGGACATAATAAATTTGGTTAAATATGGTCCGGAAGAAAATTGATAAGATTTTTTTATTTGTTTGATTAGAAAAAAAGAAGGGGGAACTCTTTCGAGTTCCCCCTTTATGAATTGATGCTCCGATCGGGATTCGAACCCGAGTCTTCGGCTCGAAAGGCCGGAATGATTGGCCGAGCTACACTATCGGAGCACATTATTGATACTCTTATCGTTTTTATTTAAAAGACGGTTACGCATCCTCATTTTGAGTGAGAACGCAAGTGAGCATAACAAGGTATCGCTGCTATATATACGTTTTGGTAAATTTTTCGGTTGTTTTTTCGTTTATGCACAGTATCCCGTCTCTTAATTTATTTTAATCCATGCATTTTTCGAAGGATATGACTCAGATGAAAGAAAAAAAAGAAAAAAAAGAAAAAAAGAAAAAAAAGATGAAATCATTTCATTTTACGGCGTCTTCAAAAGTGTCACTCGTAAACGATTTCATCATTGTTTTCATCATCAAACCCGAAATCATCCGCTCCCGTCTCTTCAATAAATCCGCCCGCTTCCACCTCTTCAATGAATTCGGGAGTCATTTCAATGTCAGGATGTTTGGGTTCAACCGAACTGTTGTATCCCATTGCCACATACAGATCTTCCGGTTTTTCATGCAGGTTCATGATCCAAAGAGTCAGCGCCGGACAATATTCCGGACGGCACTCGCCGGAGCAGCCCGTACATGGTGAAAATATTCCTTGGACCATCAGAACGTCGTAGTTTTTCTTTCTTTCCTGCGCAACGGTCTTTAAAAGATAGGTCTTTGTACCGTTGACAACGGCTTCTTCACGAAGGATTTGTCCGGAATCTAACAATTTCTTCAAAATTCGGGAACATTTGCGGCTGTCAATGCCAACCGTCTTCCAAATTTCGTTTTGATAAATATAGCCGGGACTGTTCTTAATTAAATTATAAACATTATCTTCAATGTCAAGTTTTTCATCCGCCGGTTCTTCCAAAGCTTTTTTCGGCTTTCTTCCCGGTTTTTTAGCGGGTTCCTTCACAGTTTCCGCTTCTTCTTCCGCTTTTTTCGGCTTTCTTCCCGGTTTTTTAGCGGGCTCTTCAACGTCTTTCGCTTCTTCTTCCGCTTTTTTCGGTTTCCTTCCCGGTTTTTTAGCGGGCTCCTCAACGTTTTCTGCTTCTTCTTCCGCTTTTTTCGGTTTCCTTCCCGGTTTTTTAGCGGGGTCCACAACGTCTTTTGCTTCTTCTTCCGCTTTTTTCGGTTTCCTTCCCGGTTTTTTAGCGGGCTCTTCAATGCTTTTCGCTTCTTCTTCCGCTTTTTTCGGCTTTCTTCCCGATTTTTTAGCGGGCTCTTCAATGCTTTTCGCTTCTTCTTCCGCCTTTTTCGTCCTTCTTTCCGGTTTTTTAGCGGTCTCCTCAATGTTTTTCACTTCGTCTTCCGCTTTTTTCGTCTTTCTTTCCGGTTTTTTAGCGGTCTCCTCAATGTTTTTCACTTCGTCTTCCGCTTTTTTCGTCTTTCTTCCCGTTTTTTTAGCGGGCTCTTCAATTTTTTCCGCTTCTTCCTTCATTTCTTTCGGCTTCCTTCCCGGTTTTTTAGCGGATTCTTTAATGATTTCCGCTTCTTCTTTCATTTCTTTCGGTTTTCTGCCCGTTTTTTTGGCGGGAACAGTTTCGGCTATCTCTGCCGACTTTTCTTCTGCCGCTTTCAAATTTTTTGCCGCTTTTGTCGCTCTCTTTTTCGGCTGTTCCTGCTCTTGAGGTTCCGATTTGGGTCCGGTGACCGCTTCCGCCGCTTTTCCGGAAGTTCCCTGTTCCGTCTTTTTGGCCGCCGCCTTGGCCGCTGTGCTGCCCGCTGCTTTGGCCGCTGTGTTGGCCGCCGCTTTGGCTGCTGTGTTGGCCGCCGCTTTGGTCGCGGTGTTGGCCGCCGCTTTTTCGGCGGTTCCTTTTGCCGCCTTTTTGACCGGCTGTTTTATTTCAACTTTAACAGCGGGCGCTTCTTTTGAGGCCGCATTTTTAGAGGTTGCCTTATTGACGGGTTTTGCAGGTTCTTCGGCTGCGGGGGCCTTCTGTGAGGCGGTTTTGTCTTTCGGATCTTTTGCACTGCTTTTCTTTGTGCTTTCCTTTTTGGCGCTTACACTCATGTTGTTCTTCCGTAGGTTTTGACTTTTCGGCATTTGAGGCCATACCCGAGCATGCATGGCGTTTATTCGTCAACAGGCGTAATTAAGATGATATTGTTTCCTCTCAATACAACCGACTTGAGTGATCTTTCTCTTCGTCCGTCAACGATTTCAACAGTGTCAACCAAATGCAGGTTCATGTAGTCATCCACCGTGCTGAGGGTTCCTTCGAGAAGGTTTGTGTCGCCTTTCATCTCTACAAGAACGCGTGATCCGACAATTTTCTGGACTTTCTTATTTGGGAACAAAATAATCCCTCTCTTTTTGACTTAAAATAAAATAGAAAAATGTGAACATTTAAAAAATATGAACATTTAAAAAATATGAAAAGATTCAATTTTTTTAAAATTTCATTTAGATTCGGCATTCAAAGCATTTATGAGATATAAATCTTTATCACCGTTTACCGATTCCGCATTTCTTCATTTTGTCCGGTTATGCGTAGCCGTCCAAAACGTTTCCATCGCTTCCCGTCATGTTTTTATTTCCTTCGGGCGGTCTGTGTCCCTGTGTTTTAATCGGGCCGAACTTTTTCTCATAATCTTTTACATTCTGGTCCAGCCAGCGGGACAATTCCGCAGCGGCAACCGGCGACAAAATCACTTCCGTTCCGATTTTCCTCTGAACTTTCCGAACGCCGTTGGCGCGGCCAAGATCCGGTTCATCATTGTAGAAGCTGATTCGAAAATCATAAATATTGTTGACGCCGATGGCGCCGATGGCATAAAATCTCTTAAAATCATCTTCTTTTGAGATTTCAAGAACGATTTCGATGGGCTGTCCGCCCTGCGCCGGCGCATTATTTTTTTGATCTGCCTGATTATTTCCGCTCATTTTTGTCATTCCTAAAACGTGATTCATTTTTACTCATTATTACTCAATTACTCATTATCTAAAATTTCATTATCAAAAAATGATAAACCATAAAACTCCTTGACAATTAAATAAATATCTCAACCTCTGATTTTGAGTCTGTGTTCTTTTGCCTCTTCGGCCAAGCCGTTCTTCTTCATTGTCCTTGCAATCAGCTCAACGGCTTCCAAATTTCGGACGGCGTCTTCCAGATATGAAAATACATCACCGATATAAGCAGTGATTCCGTATTCGCTTTCCAGCTGCCGGATAATTTGAGACGGTTCCAATCCTTTCATCCGGTAAAGAAGAATTTTTTCAGAAAACTTTCGCTCGGCACAGCCGCAGTACGGCGACTCTTTACAAGAGCAGACAAACATATCCGCCGCAAAATTCAGCAGCATTTTTTGATATTTCGGACTGACCTCTCTTAAAACCGTCCCGTCAAACATAATATCTAAAAACGCGCCCTGAAAGACGCGCGCCGGCAAGTTCATCCGAAGTTCTTTAGAGATTTGTTCGGCGTATTTGAACGTCGCGCCGGCGAAGAATTCCAAGTTCGTCACAATACGAAGGGCGGAGATGTTTGCTTTGATCGAATCCGTAATCATAAACGTTTTTGAAACCGAAAGGAAATGCGCCGCCGCAATCTTTCCGATTTCCGTCTGCGTGACTTCTTTGCCTTTCACTTCCGCAAATTTGTATTTCTGCAGTTTCAAAAGCATGATATTTTCATTCACCGACCCGAACATTATCGACAGGATTTTCATTAAATCGCTTTTGGAAGATGTGACCGAAACGGAAGCCAGCAGCTCTTCCAGCTGGTCCTCTTCGCTGTAGTCGAAATTTTCATCCATCAGCGTTCCTTTTAAAAGAGCAAACGCAATGTCCTCTTCCGTCTCCTTTGTTCCCGCCGAGTAAGATTTTTTCGGAACGGGCATTAAAACAACAATGCCTCTGTCGTGGTAATCCGGCCGGCCGGCGCGCCCGCTCATCTGCAGGAAATCCTGGACCGTCAGCCATTCAATGCCCATTGCCAATGATTCAAAGATGACCTGCGATGCCGGAAAGTCAACGCCTGCCGCCAGCGCCGCTGTCGTGACGACAACCGGTATTTTGCCGTGCGCGAATTTTGTTTCCACATCCTTTCTTTCATGCTGGTTCAGGCCGGCATGATAATAAGCGGACGGCATCGGCAGCGCATTCGATAAAGTTTGGGTATTCGCGCGCGAATTTGTAAAAATGATGGTTTGGCCGCGGTGGCCTTTGGAGGATTTCATGTTGTATTCGTCTTCTATCAGCCGCGTCATCAGCCGGGTTTTTTCATGTTCCTGAACGAAAAGCAGATGCCTTTCAATCGGAACGGGGCGGTGTTCGTAAAGAACAAGTCCGGCATCCAGTTTTTCGGAAAAATATTTCGGGTTGCCGACTGTTGCCGACAAATAAATGAATTGAGCGTCGGGAATGGTATATCTCAGCCGGGCAATCAATCCGTCCAAGCGGTGGCCGCGTTCGGCATCGGTGAGCATATGAACTTCATCAATGACGACCGTTCCGACTTTTCCCAAACTGTCGGTATTTCCGAGGCGCAGGAGATGGTCAATGCCTTCGTAAGTACCGACAATAATGTCTGAGTCCAGCGTTTTTTTCATGAAAGCCGTTTCTTTGGTTTTGATCATCTCGGCGCCGATCCGGATGGACGTTTTCAAGCCGATTTCGCTGTAGCGGGTCGTGAATTGGTCGTATTTCTGATTGGCCAGCGCAACAAGCGGTACCAGATACAGCATTTTGCCGCGGCCGGAGAGAATATTTTCAACGCCGCCGATTTCACCGATCAGTGTTTTTCCGGTGGCTGTGGCGGAAACGATCAATAAGTTTTTGTTTTCCAACAGACCAGCTTCTACGGCCAGCGTTTGAACGGGCATGAGGTCTTTGGATTTTTTCAAAAGCAGGTCTTTCAGCCGTTTATGGATGCGAAGCGATTTCACGGGCATTTTCTTTTCATCAACGGATGAGATAACCGTGTCGTATTTTGTTGTGCTTTCATCCAGCCGGTCGGCGTTCAGCATGGAAAGCGTTTTGTCAAAATCTTTGGTCCGGTCAAGAACGCGTTCAAAAAATTCGATCGTCGCTTCGCCCATATTGTGTTTGGAATTTCGAAGCGCTTTTTTAAGCTCGTCTTTGGCGCAGTCCGGGCAGATGGCTTCCCGGCCGTATTTGACGGAAGATTTGTTGATAAAATTAAACCGCTTCTGAAGCAGACAATGGCGGCAAATGTCAACCGTATCGTTTTTCAGCTGATACGCGTTGAGCATACCGGTCAGCTCTTCCGTCTTTTTTGCAGGTATGTCTCTTGATATCATAATGCGGTTGGCTTTTTTGGCCAGCTCCGTAAATTCTTTTGTCGGGTAATATTCTTCATCGGAAAGCATTTTTCCTTCTTTTTTCACCACGCGGATCTTATGCGGGCGAAATCCCGCCGTATTCATCTTGAGTTCAAGCTCTCCGACCAACAGAGGTTCGCGTTTTTTATCGGCGATGACCATCACCGTGAAACTTTTTCCTTTCCAGGCGAAGAGAATCCACAACATTAGATATCAAAACGGGAGAGGAGTTTAAATATTTTTATATCTGAGGTCACGGAGATGTTCCGTCCACTCCTTAATCGACAAACATTTCTATAATTAACGAATTTATAAACATTATGGATGATTGGGAAGATTTTTGTGACGACAACTCTGGTCTCTTCATGAATGATGAAGAATCATTCAAAGACCATTCATGGGAAATCATAGACAGCAAAACAGCAATAAAAGAAACAGATAAATCGTTTTTCCGTTATCGCGGCTCCAGTATCCCCATAGGGATTAGAAGTTTTTTTGACGTTGAAAACTTAAAACATGGAGAGAAGAAGTATTTCTCTCTGTTTTACAATGAAACGGAATATTCCGCCTACATAATTAGAGAATCAACAGATCATGGACGTACAAGAGTATTCTGGTTAATCGAACTGGCGAAAGAATTCGATCTATTTTACCGTTATTTCGATGACGCTGAAGATATGCCTAGAGCCAAATTCGTGAAAATAGACAAAGGATACATTTTGTCATTTACTAATTCTGAAGCTGAAATTTTAATGGATAAAGAGGAAATAAAAACACATGAAGAAATACGGCGGAAATATGGAACACCCAGAACTCCGGCAGAAGCTTTAGAAATTTTAAACAAAATCTCTGAAGATATGGTAAATCAACCAATTGGATACAGGATGAACTGGGGAAAAACGCTTTCAAGAAATCCTTCATTTGCAAAATTGGTAAAAGAACGTTTCGGATATGTCTGTCAGATATGCGGATGTCCCGGGTTCCAAAAAAAGAATGGTGGACTATATGCTGAAGCACATCACAATGGTGAATTATCTAAAACGCGCATAGATAGTCCCTTTGAAATGATATGTCTTTGTGCAACATGTCACAGAATTGTTCATCACGGAACCGATGAAGAATTATTCAAAAGAAAACAGTTAAAGGAGATGCATTCCCAACATCACATCTAATTAATTTTTTTTGATGTGTTTACTCATGTCTTTTCTTTTGTCCCATCCTACATCAAAGAAGCGTTTTCATAAAAGTCCCGAACAGTTTCATCATTTTCAAAGAATGTTTGGAAAGCATGAGTTTCCGAATCAGAACGGAAGGATGGTCCATGTCGCCGTATTCCGTTATCATCTCTAAAATTTCAGGGTCATTCAATTCGTCAAAAACTCGTCCATCTCTTTTCCATCAGATTTATCCGATACATGTGAGCACACATGCCGATTTCCGGTTCACGGTAAAGTTCCTTTTTCCGGCGTTTTTCATATTCGGCCCTGAGTTCCGTTTCTCCGACCCAAAGAAGCTTGCGCTTTTTATCGGCAATGACCATCAACATGGGTCTTTTTTTTCAGCGAAAAGAATTCACAACATCAGACGTCGGAATAGGAAGGAGTTTAAATATTTTTCGTTTTGATAAAATTCAAAAGGATTATTATAAACGAAATCCATCGAGCACTTTTGTCAAACTGAGAAGAAGCCGGAGAAAATAAAGCCGGAAAATAAGAAGGGGCATAAAATATGGACGCAATATCACAACAGGGAACATATATTGCAGATATAAAGCAAATACTTGCATTGGCGCGTCAGAGAGCATATTCTGTTGTTAATTCCGCTATGGTTGAGGCATATTGGCTCATTGGCAAACGGCTGGTTGAAGAAGAACAGCAGGGAAAAAAACGCGCCGAATACGGTTCTTATGTTGTAAAAACGCTCTCGAAGGAACTTACCGCTGAATTTGGCAAAGGTTTTTCGGAACGGAGCATTTGGCAGTTTCGGCAATTCTATCAAATGTTCCCGGAAAATAAGATTGTGCGAGCACCGCTCGCACAATATCAAAGTGATGAAAAACAAGAAAGTACAATTATGCGAGCATCGTTCGCACAATTTAAAAGTGCAGAATCGGCACAATACCTGTCGCAGTTGAATTGGACACAAATACAGAGAATAATGCGCGTTTCAAACCCTGACGCAAGAGCATATTACATTAAGGAAACTGCTGAAAATATGTGGAGTACCCGCACGCTTGACAGAAATATATCAACTTTGTATTATCAGCGGCTTTTATCTTCACAAAATAAAGAACCTATCGTGGCGGAAATGCAGGAAAAAACGAAAGAATTTCAGAAGGATAAGCAGGAATTTATCAAAAACCCCTCTGTTTTGGAATTTCTCGGACTTCTTGATAATAAAGGTTATACGGAAACGGAACTTGAACAGGCGATAATTGATGAAATGCAGAAATTTTTGCTTGAACTCGGAAAGGGCTTTGCCTTTGTTGAGCGGCAGCAACTTGTAAGAACGGAAACGCAGGACTTCTATATTGATCTCGTGTTTTATAATTATATTTTAAGGTGTTTTGTTATTTTGGAACTGAAAACGAATAAAATGACGCATCAAGATATTGGGCAATTAGATATGTACGTTAGAATGTACGATGATCTGAAACGAAGGGAAGATGACAACCCGACCATTGGTATTTTGCTTTGTACTGAAACGGATAAAACGATTGCCCAATATTCTGTTTTAAATGAAAATCGGCAACTTTTTGCGACAAAATATATGGAATATCTGCCAACCGAAGAAGAATTGCGTTGTGAAATTGAACGACAAAAAGAGATTTTTCGATTGCAACAGGAGAATAAAAAAGATAATTTTGGGGAAAATCAGAAAGGCGATTTGTAAAACAGTAAAATAGCCGAAGGTAATGGCACTCATAATTTCTCAGATGGCCGAAAATGAATATACAAAAAATTCAAAAAGTCTTTTTATTCCTCCGCATTACCCGTTTCATATAATTAAAAAATCGTTTTTACAAAAGTCCCGAACAGTTTCATCATTTTCAAGGAATGCTTGGAAAGCATGAGTTTCCGAATCAAAACGGAAGGATGGTCCATGTCACCGTATTCCGTTATCATCTCTAAAATTTCAGGGTCATTCAATTCGTCAAACAACTCGTCCGTCTCTTTATCCGTCAGATTTATCCGATACGCGTGCGCGCGCATACCGGTTTCCAGTTCCCGCCCGAGTTCTTTCTTCCAGCGTTTTTCGTATTCAGCCATCTTCTTTTCGGAATAATCATTTTCAGAAATGGCTTCCGCCGCAACAATTGCTGCGATTTTGGCCGCCACCGCGCCCGTATAGACGCCGCCGCCGGAGACGGGTTTGCATTGTCCCGCCGCGTCGCCGACAACCATCAGCCCTGCCGCATATGTCTTTTTCATCGGCCCGACCGGAATGCCGCCGACAACAAAATCAGTATATCCCGGTTTCAGCCTCCCGCTGATGACGGGATTTTGAATCAAACGGTTCAGATAGGAACCGGCCGCTCTGTCCCCGTCGGTGTCCATGTCTGCTGATAATTCATTTTCTTTCAATTCATTTCCTTTCAATTCGTCTCGTCTTGTTTTTCCGGCAGCTTCCGGATCAATGGCAAGCCCGATTCTTGAAATTGTTTCGGAAGCCGGGATTGTCCACGCAAAAAAACCGGGGGCTCCCTGCCCGACAAAAATTTCCACAAAATCCGCGTCGTTTGATTTATAATTCGCTTCGATCTGAATCCCCGGGAGCACTTTTTCACACGGCGGAAGCCCCGCGAATCCGGCGGTCCGGCTGCGGACGCCGTCTGCGGCAATGATCACTTTTGCGTACAGCGTTTTCAATTCGCCGCCGTGGCGGATTTTAAGAGCCCGGCATTTCAAATCGCCGAAATCATCCGCAAACACGGTCTCTTCCAGCCCGACAGCCTGCGCCTTCATCAAATATTCGGCGCCTTCTGCCGCGGCTTTTAACGCAAGCTGCCTGTCAAACATTTTTCGGGAAACAACATACGCTTTTGTTTCCTTTCCGGTAATTCGAAGCCGCCTCCCAGACGGCGGATACACGTCGGCGCCTTTGACTGAATTTAACACAAAAGAAGAATCCGGTTCCATGTCCGTTTCCCTGAGAGCTGCCGCGCTCAGTAAGCCGGCGCATTGAACAGGCGAACCGATGCTTGTATTTTCTTCGATGACGAGAACG
>Ga0123353_10017464_pt1 | contig 10548 bp, 7 predicted proteins | sample TergutLab28metaG_3_FD_92763 | JGI IMG/M metagenome (GOLD analysis project Ga0123353, IMG submission 92763) | Labiotermes labralis P3 segment gut microbial communities from Petit-Saut dam, French Guiana - Lab288 P3 | ecosystem: Host-associated > Arthropoda: Insects > Digestive system > Gut ... | reverse complement strand
TCGGTTATGCCGATGCAGGCGTAGATCCAAGTCTTGTGCACATCCAGACCGCAGCAGTTCTTCCTGAAGATTTTGAACATGACAGCCCTCCAAATATGAATTTGGAATATCGGCAGGGACTGGCCATCCGGCAAAATCGAGTCGATTTGTAAGAGATAAGTTTACGGGCTGTTGGTTGCGCCATTCGTTGATGCCTCTACGGACAACCGACACCATATACAAATGCGGGGTGGCCGCTATACCGCCCCAACACTCACCTCCTCGGGTTCTGTAGTATGCCGACACTCCACAACGTTAGTATAGCACAACATCGACATTGGCGATCGGCACCGCGTTTCATGACCCCGTCGGTGCCTTTCGCAGAAAGGCGGTTTATACGAATGAAAAAAGTAAAAAGGCCCGCCATCCTCGCGATCGATCCCTGGCTCGCGCCGTTCGAGGGCGCGATTCGCGCGCGCGAGGAATCCTTGGCCGCCTACCGCGACCGGATGGTGGGGAACGGCCGGGTGTCCGACTTCGCGAACGGATATATTTATTATGGCTTGCATCGGACGGATGCGGGCTGGGTGTTCCGCGAAAAAGCGCCCTCCGCCGACGCGCTCCACCTGATCGGCGATTTCAACGGCTGGAACCGGACATCGCACCCGCTGAAAAAGATTCCTGGCGGTGATTGGGAGATCGAGCTGCCGGGCGCGAACGCGCTTGCAAGCGGGCAGCGCATTCTCCTGCAAGTGGTCCGTAACGGGCGGACGGCCGACCGCGTGCCCGCGTATATGACGGCGGTCGCGCAGGACGAGGTGACGCGGCAATACAACGGAATCGTACACGCGGGACACGATTATCAGTGGAAATGCGCCGACGCGCCGTGGCGCGCACCCTCCCCGCTCTACATCTACGAGTGCCACGTCGGCATGGCGCAGGAGCGGCCGGGGATCGGCCAGTACCGCGAATTTGCCGACCTGATTTTACCGAGGATTGTGGAAAGCGGCTACAATGCGATCCAGATCATGGCGGTCATGGAGCATGCGTACTACGCTTCGTTCGGCTATCAGGTGACCAATTTCTACGCGCCATCGGCGTGGTACGGGCCGGGCGAGGATTTGAAGTATTTGATCGACCGCGCGCATGAAATGGGCTTATTCGTACTGATGGATTTGGTGCATGCGCACGCCAGCGACAACGCGCGCGACGGAATCGGGGATATCGACTTGAGCGGGTCGCTGTATCTAAACGGCACGCACCCGCAGTGGGGCACCGGGCTATTCGACTACGGAAAGCCGGAGACGGTGCACTTCCTCCTGTCCAACATCAAGTACTGGATGGCGGAATTCCGCTTCGACGGGTTCCGCTTCGACGGGGTGACGTCGATGCTCTACCAGGATCACGCGATGGGCAAAGCGTTCACAAGCTACGAAGACTACTTCACCGATAACGTGAATTTGGACGCGCTGGGGTATTTGAAGCTAGCGTGTGAATTGATCAACGAGGTGAACCCGTACGCCTTCGCGATTGCGGAGGATATGAGCGGGATGCCGGGGCTGTGCCTGCCCGCCGCGCGGGGTGGAATCGGGTTCGATTACCGGCTCAACATGGGCGTGCCGGACTTTTGGATCAAGACGATCAAGGAAAAACGCGACGAGGATTGGGACATGGGCGCGCTGTGGCACGAGCTGACCACCCGTCGCCCGATGGAGCGGACGGTAGGCTACGCCGAGTCGCACGACCAGGCGCTGGTGGGCGATCAGACCATCCTTTTCCGGCTGATGGACGCGGAGATGTATGCGGGGATGGACAAGGCGTTCAAAAATCTCGCCGCCGACCGGGGGATCGCGCTTTCGAAGATGATCAAATTCGCCACGTTCGCGCTGGCGTCGGACGCGTACTTGAATTTCATGGGCAACGAGTTCGGGCACCCCGAGTGGGTGGATTTCCCGCGCGAGGGCAACGGGTGGAGCTATCAATACGCGCGGCGTCAGTGGTCGCTTCGGGACAACGGATATTTGAAGTATCAATGGCTGGCCGAGTTCGACCGGGCGATGCTTGCGCTCGACCGGGAGCATGAGGGGCTACTGGGCAGCGCGGTGCGCTCGCTGGCGGTGGATGAGGTGAAGAAAATCATCGCGTTTGAAAAGGCAGGATTGATTCTCGTATTCAACTTTCACCCATCCGTTTCGAGGGCGGAATACATTGTAGAAGGATTGGCGCCCGGACGACACCGGGTATGCTTTGACACCGACGGCGAGGCGTTCGGCGGGCAGGGGCGCGTCTCGCGGGAGGCGGTGTACGAGGTGATCGACGGAAAGCTAACGATCTACGTGCCCTGCCGGTGCGCGGTGGTACTGGCGAGGACACACGCCATATAAAGTCCGGCTAAAGAGAGGCCGATGTGCGTTGATAATGAAGGATGAATTGCTTCGCCCGCCGCCAATGGCGAAACAAAAATACCAGGAACGAACCACGAAAAGCACGAAAAACACAAAACTGACTAAAAAATTCGTCCTTTTCGTGTTTTTTGCGTGTTTCGTGGTTAAACCGTTCTTCCCTCGACTACGCGCGCGCCTTGCCCTTCCACCGGTCGGCGGCCATGAACGCGTCAAACATCCAGCGCGCCTTCTCCGGCGACGCGCCGATGGATTGATCGTCGCCGTAGTCGCTGAGTATGAACCCGCCCTCGTCGGTGGCCCAGCACTCCATGAGCAGCCGCGCCTCCTCCTCGATCTCCTCCTTGCCCTTGAAGGGGAGGGTGTGCTGAATGTCACACAGCGATAGGAAACACACCTTACCGGCGAATTGCTTGCCGATCTTCTCGATGCCCAGCGCGCGGGGCTGCTGGAGGTTGAGCGCGTTCACGCCGATATCGATCAGTGGGCCGATGATGTTATTGACCTTGCCGCAGGAGTGCATCGTGACCAGCCAGCCGTTTTGGTGGCAGAAGTCGAAGATCCGCTTGTAGCGCGGCGCGAAGAAGTCGATCCACAGTTTCGGCGAGATGAACACGTCAAGCTCGGTGCCCCAGTCGTCGGTGAAGTTGAGCCCGTCGATGAGCCCGGGGAAGCGGGTGACGATGTTCTCGATCACGCGCAAATCAAACTCCACGATCCGGTCGGCCAGTGCCTCGGCGCGTTCGCGCTCCAGCAGCAGATCCTCCATCGTGTTTTGAAAGCCGCGCAGCGAGTGCATGCGCTCAAAGAGGAGCATGAAAAAGCCGCAGTGCACGTACTTGCCGTCCGAACCCTCGAACCGTTTTTCTATGCCCTCGTAGAACTTCGGGTCGTCCGGGTCGGGCCAGCGGTAATGGTCGAGGGCGGCCCAATCATGAAGCGGATGGCCGACCACCACCCCCATGTTCTTGACCTCGGTGCGGCCCCAGGTGCAGCCCCACTCATCGAGGGTTCGCCGCTTGGAGTGATCTCCGGTGCCGATCTGGTTCCAACCCACCCAATGAAAGTCGGAGAAACCCATTCTGCCGAAATCCATGGGCAGTTGTTCGGGCGTTTGAAACTGGATCGCCGCGCGGGCGCGCTGTTTGCCGTTCATCGATCGCAACCGCCTTTCTGTGAGGAGCGCTACACTTTCTCAAACCCCAGCTTGAAGAAGGTGTTGGGGTTGTTGAAGAACCAGTCGGCGGCGAGTTGTTTGGCCTCGCCCATGTTAAGCCATCCGCTGTCGGTCAGCTCGGCGAGGGCGCAGGCCACGTTGTCGCGCGCCAGCGTCAAGTATCCGGCCACCCATTCGACCGCGCTCGTGTCCCCGCCGAAGGCGAAGAGCTTATTGTGGGGCACGCTCATCACCGCGCGCTTCATGAGCTCCACGCAGTAAGCCGGGTCGATGGACTGCACCCAGCACAAATCGAGCCAGACGTTGGGGTAGTTCTTGCCCATAAACAGGTACTCGTCCATGTAGGGCCAGTTCCCGTGGAACAGGCTGAAGCGCACGTCCTTATGCAGTTCGATGGTGGGGATCAAATGCGCGGCGTTGGTCTTGGCGATCTCGTTGCGGATGCCGGCCATGTGCCCGGTGTGCAGCTGCACTGGTAAACCATGCTTGGCGGCCAGCCGCAGCGCGTAGTGGAACAGCCAATCGTCGAGCGCGCGGACGCGATCGTCGCCGTAGACTTCGCGGGGGTTGAACAGGATGTCGTTGAACGCCTTCTCCGCCTCCGCCTTGCTTGGATTTCCGTACGCGAGGGTGCGGCGGTAGGCCGACTGATCCTTGAGGCAGACGACGCCGAAGTCCACGCACCGCTCCAAGTACTTGCCGAACGCCTCGGTATAGTCGTCCAGACTGGTGATGGGGCGATCCAAGTATTTTGAGAAGAGCGCCGCCGGTATATCCTGTTTGCTGTGTATATTGTGAAAGCCGGGCAGCGGGAAGGCAAAGCGGGCGTATTTGGACGCCTGCTCGCTGCCGTCTAAATACGCCACGAGCGAGAAACTGTCAACCACTTTCGCTTTGATGCCCAGCCGGTCCATCGTCTTAGGATAGATCGATTCGTCGCGGGTCTTGAGTTTCTCCGCGAACGCCTGATAATCTTGGTAGGTGTCCAGCTTCTCCACGCCCCAGCACTGGCGCAGGCCCTCCTGCATGCCGCGCGCGTAGGCGGTCTTGTCCGATTTCTTGTAGAACTCCAGGAACCGCTCGAACCGCTCCTCGCCGGTGAGGCCCGGGGGCAGCGCTTCCTCGCCGCCCGCCGACATGAAGTCGGACATGTAGTAGTTGCCCAGCAGGAAGTCGAGCGCATCTCCGGCCTCGGCATACCGCGCGTAGTGTTCGTGCGTTTCGATCACCGGGACGCGGTCGAGGTATTCGCGCAGTTCGGCGTAGCTCGGCGTATTGGATTTGTACATGAAACTGCCCCCCTTATGTTTCGCTGAGGATGGCGGCTCGGTTTGACACAGCAGCCTCCATGCTTTGGATGAGTATAGCACAAACGCGGCTGTGGCGATAGTGCGGAATGCGGCAAAATTAACATTACGTGGATATTGACAGAAGATTTATGTAAAATATAATGGAAGGACTTATGATGCTGGATGTAAAGCCTCACCGGGCGTCGATGCCGCCGGTTTATGAGCGTGTCGCCCGGATATTTCATGAAACAGGAGTGATCTTGTGGCTATCTCAAAGATAAAATTCGCGATCATCGGGGCGGGCAGCGTCAGCTTTTGCCCGGCGACACTCTCTGATATTTTACTGAACGAGCGCGTCAACTCGGTGCCGCTGTCCATCGCCTTGATGGACATCAACGAGGAGGCGCTTCGGGCCAGCGAGGGCTTCGCGAAAGAGGCGATCGCGATCAGCGGACGGGACGTCAAACTCACCGCGACCACTTGCCTGGAGACCGCGCTGGAAGACGCCGATTTCGTGATCACCGCGATCGAACTGGAGCGCTACTATTATTGGTCGATGGATTTTCACATCCCGCGCCGCTACGGCTTCCGGCAGATCTACGGCGAGAACGGCGGCCCGGGCGGCATGTTCCACGCGCTTCGGAATATGCCGCCGATGCTGCACATCGCGCGCACGATGGAGAAAATTTGCCCAGACGCGTGGCTGCTCAATTACACCAACCCCGAGGCCAAGCTGATTGAAGCGGTCACCCGGCTCACAAAAATCAAGGCGGTTGGCCTGTGCCACGGCGACGGCATGGGCAGGCATCAAATCGCCCGTTTTTTGGATATCCCGGTCAACGAGATCGACGCCGAGCTCATAGGCCTCAACCACTTCGGCTTCTTCACAAAGATCACCCGTAAAGGCACCGGCGAGGACTTGTACCCGCTGCTCAAGGAGCGGGAGAAGCAAATCAACCTGCTGGCGCACTGGGACGAGTACGCGCTCAGCCGCATCATGCTGCGCACGTTTGGCCTGTACTGCTATCCGGGCGCCAACCACATCGGCGAGTACATCGCCTGGGCGGACGAGATGCTCGCCAGCGCGAAACTTCAATACTTCTACGATCCGGTTATGAACGACCCATGGAACGGCGGCGAGGTACCCGAATTTATCTACAGCCTCTCCGGGAACCCGACCGAGAGGCCCCTCGAGCCGAACGACAAGAAGGGCGGCGCGGGCGACCCGGCCTACACCCGGCACTTCACGATCAAGGAGAGCAAGCTGCGCGGCTCCGGCGAGTACGGCGTGCCCATCGCCGAGGCAATCGCCTTTGACGCCGCGCGCGATATCGGCGCGGTCAACGTGCCCAACGCCGGGTTCGCGCCGGAACTTCCCGCCGGCATGGTGGTGGAAGTAGGCGCGACGGTAGACGGGCGGGGCATACACCCGAAAAAAGCGGCGGCGCTGCCGCCCGCCATCGCCTCGATGATCGCCACACAGGGCGCGATCCACCGATTACTCATCGAGGCGTATCAGGAGCAGTCGCGCTACAAGCTGTTGCAGGCGATGCTCATCGACCCGACGGTCTCGACATACCACAACTCAGTCGCGCTGATCAACGAGATGTGCGAGCGGCAGAAGGAGATTTTACCGGTGATGAAGTGGTAGAGGGAAATTGGGTTTACATTCACTTAAAGTATTGACAAGAACACACCAATAGAATAAACTAGTTATGTTAAGCGTTTCGCGTATCGCCGGTTTCTTCAAAGCCACCAAATGCTTCAGTTATTGGACGGTGAATTGCCATGAGCGTAAAGTATGGCGGCGTCGCGGTGCGGCAAATGAGCTACGGGCGCAAGTGGAAGCTGAGCCTCAGGCGGCATTGGCCGCTGTATGTGCTCCTATTCGTCCCGCTGAGTTGGCTCATTGTGTTCAGCTATGTGCCGATGTACGGCGTCGTGATGGCGTTCCAGGATTACTCCATTAAGCTGGGCTATTTTGGAAGTCCCTTTGTCGGGTTTAAGCATTTCGCCCGCTTTTTCAGCTCCGGCCTCATCTGGCAGCTCCTTCAAAACACTGTTTACCTCAGCCTCTACGGCATGGCGGTGGGGATGACGACGCCCATCCTCTTGGCCTTGATGGTCAACGAAATCCGTCAGAGGCACTTTCAAAAAGCGACCCAGATGGTCGCATACCTCCCCTATTTCATCTCAACCGTCATATCGGTGGCGATCTTCGCCCAATTCTTCTCAAACAACGGCACGCTCAACCAGATACGCGCCTTGTTTGGGGCGGGGCCGGTATCGCTGTGGGGGATCAAGAGCACGTTCCGGCACCTCTATGTGTGGTCGGGGGTGTGGACGGGGGTAGGCTTCAGCTCGGTCATCTTCACGGCGACGCTCTCCAAGGTGGACCTCGAATTGTACGAGGCGGCGAAACTGGACGGCGCGAACCGCCTGCAGAAGATCAGGCATATCGACCTCCCCTCCATCATGCCCATCATCACCATCCAGCTCATCATGAGCATGAGCGGCATCCTGGGCGTCGGGTTTGAAAAGACATATCTCATGCAGACCAAGCTGAACCTGGGCGTGTCGGAGGTCATCTCCACCTATGTGTATAAGGCCAGTCTTCTGATGAGCAATTACAGCTTCGCGCAGGCGGTGAGCATCTTCAACTCGGTAGTGGCGCTGTGCTTCGTGGTCATGGCGAACACCATCGCGCGCAAGGTCTCCGAGACCAGTCTTTGGTGATGGCGGCGGAAAGGGGATCAGTGGAGTGAAGAATCGTAAGAACCGGATCCGGCAGACGCGCTTTGACACCGCGTTCGGCGCTGTGAATATGACGCTCATCTGCGCGCTCTTGTGCGTTTTCCTGTACCCGCTGCTCAATGTGGTGGCGGTGTCCTTCAGCTCGTCGGACGCGTTTGTCAGCGGACGGGTGTGGCTCCTGCCGGTCAACCCGACCTTTGAATTTTACCAAATGCTCTTCAAAATCAAGCAAATCTGGATCGGATATGGCAATTCCTTTATCTATACTTTCGCGGGCACCGGGCTGAGCTTGGCGCTCACGGTCATGGCCGCCTATCCGCTCTCGCGCCGTTTTTTGATGGGTCGCGCGTTTTTCATGACGCTGTTTTTGATCACCATGTTCTTCGGCGGCGGGCTCGTCCCCTCCTTTATCCTGGTCAAGAACCTGGGCATGTTCAACACGCGCGCGGCGCTGATCATACCGGGGGCGATCGCGGTGTGGCATATCATCGTGGCGCGCACGTTCTTCATCTCCTCCATCCCGCAGGAATTGTACGACGCGGCGGAGATCGACGGCGCGAACGACTTCCGGCTCCTGTTTAGCCTGGTCTTACCGCTCTCGCTGCCCCTCCTGGCGGTGCTCGCGCTGTGGTGCGCAGTGGGCATTTGGAACAGCTTCTTCGGCGCGCTCATCTATCTGACCGACAGCTCGAAATACCCGCTGCAACTGGTCATCCGCGACTATTTCGGCGACCCGAAGAACATGGACGCCGCGATGCGGCAGTTCGGGCTCTTGGGCAACCGGGACTCCGCGGTCGTCTATTCCAAGCGGGAAGTGCTCAAATACGCCATCGTCGTGGTCTCCTCACTCCCGATGGTGATGCTCTACCCCTTCGTCCAGCGCCATTTCGTCAAGGGCGTCATGCTCGGCTCATTGAAGGGATAATCATTCGACGAACATCGCGAACTACACGGCAAATGTGGATCTGGGAGGTGTGAGCGCATAGATTCCCTGGAACGGACTGTGGCTAACGAAAATATTAGGAGGTATGGTACATGAAGCGCACCATCGGTTTCCTGTTGATCCTTTCACTGATGCTCATGGCGTTCGCGCCCCTGAGCGCCGTCAGCGCGGCAGATCTTGACACATCCGAGACGCTGACGTACAGCACCGTCATCTGGGGCGTGATCGCCGATTACGACCAGCGCGGCTGCTGGGATGTGATCCGGGACAAGTTCAACATCGAGTTCACCTTTGAGTTCGTCAGCGAGGACCTCTTCAACGAGAAGATCGGCATCATGGTTCAGACCGAAACATTGCCGGACTTCGGGTGCTTTTCCGACAACGCGCTCAGACTCCACACATGGGGCAACGAGGGCATCCTGATGCCGCTCAACGACCTGATCGACGAGTACGGCGACAATATCAAAGAAAAATGGGACGCCCACCCCAACTACAGAGCCGCGGTAACCGGCCCCAACGGCAAGATCTTCTGGCTGCCGCTGGTGCAGTATGGGCGCACGCTCGAGTGCGACAACCACCTCTTCGTCAACCAGAGCTTCCTGGCGACGCTGGACATGAAGATGCCCGAGACCACCGAGGATTTCTATCAGTACCTCAAGGGCGTCAAGGATACCGACGTCAACGGCAACGGCGACATGAACGACGAGATTCCGCTCATCTCCTGCGAGACGCTGTGGGCGGGTTTCTCGATCTTCCACTCCAGGCTCGTTTCCGCGTTTACCCCCTTGACGATGTACGACATGCGCATCATCTCCCCGGAGGGAGAGGTGCAGGCGTGGAAGGCCAGCGACGGGTTCCGCGAGGCGCTTCGCTACCTCCGCCGCCTGTACGCGGAGGAACTGTGGTACAGCGAGAGCTTGGTATGGGATCAGGCGACCATGTACGCCCTGACCGACATTGACCCGGAATTCGTTACGATCGGCGCGGGCAATGGCATACACGGTCACGCGGTGTGCAACTGGGAGTCCACGCGCTGGAAGGATTACGAGGCGGTGGGCATACTCAACTTGGCCGAGGGCGGCAGCAATCCCCGCACGGTCGGCGGCATTGAGATCGGATCGCAGATCAACGCCGACTGCCCCAACCCCGAGCGGCTGTTCGTGTTCCTCGACTGGATGGCGTCCGAGGAGGGCTCCTGGCTGGCCACGATGGGCATCGAGGGGATCGACTATCTCGCGCCCGAGCCGGGCGATTTGACGGTGAACGGCGACGTGGCGCTCGCGCGCCGCAGGTTCTCTGCCGACAACCCCGCGCCGGATGATTTCATCCCCAGCACCATGGGCTTCAGTTGGCCGTGGTATTCGTCCGCCATCTCCAGCAACCCCTACTACTTCGATTTTGACAAGGGCTACGAATCGGCCTGGGACAAGTTCACCACGCAGTATTTCTTCAAGCTCTATGAGCCGGGCATGCTGCCTTCCAGCCGGTACTGGCCGCAGGTCCTCTACTATGACGACCCCGACCTCAACGACGAGATGGCCATCCTCAACACCGACCTGTGGGAGACGATGGCGCTGGCGCAAGCCGAGTTCGTCACCGGCGTGCGGGATATCGAAACCGATTGGGACGCGTACATCGACGAGATTACCCGACTCGGCTTGCCGAGGTTCCTGGAGATTTCGCAAATGATGTACGACAAGAGCATCGGCAAGTAGGAGTTCCTGCCGAGCGAACAGGTATTTAACCGGCGAAAGCGCGCTGCCTCGTGCGGCGCGCTTTCGTTTATGCTATAATGAGGCAAATCACAAACCGAAGGGGTGTCTACTATGACCCACCGTCAACGCCTGGAAGCCGTCTTCGCCGGAGTTACCCCCGACCGACCGCCGATCATGGGCGGCTGGATCTCAAGTCCCGGCCTGTACATGAAAGCGACCGGAGCCACCGCCGAGGAATACAAGGCCGACCCGCAGCGCGTGGCGCTTGACACCTACAGGAAATTCGGGA
>Ga0123353_10017463_pt1 | contig 10548 bp, 5 predicted proteins | sample TergutLab28metaG_3_FD_92763 | JGI IMG/M metagenome (GOLD analysis project Ga0123353, IMG submission 92763) | Labiotermes labralis P3 segment gut microbial communities from Petit-Saut dam, French Guiana - Lab288 P3 | ecosystem: Host-associated > Arthropoda: Insects > Digestive system > Gut ... | reverse complement strand
GACTGTACATACAGCAACAGGCATTTGTCAAACAGATATTGCTGTCTGCTTGCTAGCAGTATATACAGTCTCGAACTCCTGATGATGGACGGAAAGACCGTTCGTAACATGTAGTGTGTTACTCCAAAATAAAATAAAATAGACAAATTTGATACATTGGTGCATCTGGTTGGTTTTACTATACAAGTATATTACGATACACGGCCCTATGGACGTCAAATTTGTACATAAATGTATAAACGCATCTTGTATTATAAAAATAGCAATCATCCTGCATGGTTCAGGCATTCTTGTGCCCATCCTCAGTTAGGTGCATGACAAAGGACGGATTCACATGCGTTTATAGTTTGTGCCTATTGGTCATTTATTTTAAATAATCCATGGCCGTGCAATGAGGAATTAGTTATGGTAACGAAACCAACAATTGCATATAAATATATAAAACTATCTCATAAATATAATATTTCTCCTACATATTTCGGCCATTGTGTGGATATCCTCAGTGAGAATGTAATGCACATCTTTGTAATGCACTTCCCTGAGTATGACCACAAAAATGACCGAAACATGCTTATATGTATGTTATACTTTTATACGTGTATGTGCATTGGTTGGTTCCGTTAGCATGTCCGAGTACAGCCACATTTCTACACTCGCTGCAGCCTTCACAGCGTGCGTAACGATAATTTCACTCTCAGCTACAGTTGACGCAAATGTAACTAACAGACATGCGTTTCTGACAATAAAATTCAGCATCGCAGACATAACAGTTCGAAATTAACTCTCATGATTACTGACTTTCATCTGAATTGCACATAAAACTCCATTTCGTACCTTACAGAGAACACATTCCACGTCCATCAGAAAGAGCAAGTGGATGATGCTGTTCAGCGAGGTAGTTGATAATATGGCTTGATTTGTCAGGAAAACATCGTGCAAAAGTTTTGGCAAACAGTAGTCTTACGGCAGGTGGTACATTGGTACATATAGGCTTAAGTGTAAACGTGCCTGATAACATCTGGGGGGGAAGGGGGGCAATATAGGACATGGATATAATAATAATAATAATATTTATTAACTGCAATTAGGTTGTCACCCGGTGGCAGTGGTTATTTTACATGTATACAAAACATGAAATCGGTTACTACTGAATTTGAGTTGGGAGGGCTACATGAGAAGCATATAGTGGCAACTTGGAATCTTGGGAACCATCTTAGCATTTGCTTATAGACACAGGGAAACCAAGAAAAACCTGTGTCAAGATGGCCGGTAGCAGGACCTTCGGAATATTGACTTCTAGCCAGCAGTCCGGCATCTAAAGTAAAAAAACAGCAATGCACACATAGTACAACAAATACACATAAGATAACAACAATACACACAAGACAACTACAACAATACACACGGCCAAACAAACAACAATTACACACAAGACAACTTAAAACTAGCAACAATACACACGAGACAAATTAGAATACAACATGTACAAAAGGTAAAAACACCCAAGTAAGAGAGTACTGTGTACAGTTTCTTGTAATTTTTTTTTTAATTTCAGTTTACAAAGAAGTCAATTAAGAACGAGGGGGCAGATTGGTTTTAACCGGTCCTTTAATGCACAAACACCCATTTCCTGCCACTCTCACTCAAATTTTTACTTGCCCCTCTCCAACTCAGAAGCCGAAAAAACTATTCTTCGGTAGCAAAAATAGTGGGCGGGCATTTGCCCATTGCCTCCCCCCACCTCCAAGTTCCGCCTACGCATATAGTTACCTACGCATATAGTTACCTACGCATATAGTTACCACGGGTCTTTAAACGGCAGCAAGCGACTCCTATCTGTATTTATTGTTCAGTGTTAATTTGTTTAACCCAGTGTCACGGACACTATGACGTCACCATTGTGCTAAGCGGACTGTAAAATGAGATAATGAAAAGTCACGCGCGTACTCCGTGCTGTTGTTACAAACAACGGGTCTGATGGTACGTTTGAGAAATAGCAATGTAACTTTGCCACGGGCTGCTCGCGGTATTGGAATATTCATTATCATTCGACACGAATTTCATTACTGCATGATTTAAAACCATCCACAGTTGTTACAATTTGTGTTATAGCGTAGCTTCGTGTGTGTGTGTGTGTGTGTGTGTGTGTGTGTGTGTATATATATATATATATATATATATATATGTATATATATGTTACAATTTACAATAAACATGACGACACATATGTAAATTGGTCCATAATAAACGGCTCTGAATTACACTATGATTGATTTATGCATTGGTGATATGCAAAAAATTCGTGTCACACGATTTAAAACATGTGACCAAGTAAATAAACAATCATTTAACGACCAAGATCAGAATTCAGTTAAGCCGCATGTAGAATGGTGTACTGCAAATGACTACCATTGCATCAGAAAAGTTAAAATCGTTTCCCCCCCTTGCTGTTTTATTGAAAGTAATTAAAGTTAAAGAATTTTGTTGGCTGCTCCTAAAATACTCACTTGGGGGAAACGCGATGGCACAGTGGTTAAGGTTCTGCGCTACAAATCGGAAGGTCGCTGGTTCGATCCCAGCTGGTGTCATTGAAGATTTTCATTGACATAAAATCCTTCCGATCGCACTATGGCCCTGGGGTCGACTCAGCCTCTAACAGACATGAGTACCAGGAGTATTTCTTGGGGGTAAAGGCGGACGGTGCGTAAGGCTCCACGGAAATTCAGGGTACCTGAACGTGGCCAAGACCGAGTCCTTTAAAATCCTTTACAATATAGATCACCCTATCACTGGACAGCCTCAGAGAGAGAGAGAGAGAGTCTTAAAATAAACCACAAAACAATCAATAGAATTTTCACCCCTTTTAATTGACGGAAAGTAAAAAAACTTGTATTCATTACAAAACTTCTTCCCACACATTTTCTTTTTAAAAATGCAAAGCGGAAATTTCCCGAAATGGTCTTAATTAACCTTTTGACGCCTAATGTCAACTATAGTTGACGTACCGCACCGCTAACCTCTAAAGTTGCATTTTATATATTTATTCAACAAATATTGGTACTGAATATTTTAAACATGGTATATACTCTCCGTTTTTTTTTTCTTCAAAATGCAGTTCGTTTCATAATTCTAACGTATTTGGTTCCTGTATTATTCACATTTTATATACAGGATGTGCTAAAATTTAAAAAATAATTCCGGCGCCAAAAGTTTAATCTAAATAATTGCGTGTATTTGTTTCGGGTCCAATTACCTTTGCGCAGCACACCGGCAGTTTGGTTTAGGAATGCAGAAACAGTGGATCAGTGGGTTCAAGCCCGTGCTGCAGGAAACATGCTGGCGCTTCTCGAGTGACAAACTGTGTAGGTGTAGGCAACAGATCAAGGGGCCTAATCAATGAAATGCGAGAATAAATAACTTGTATTTCCTCTAACGATCTATAATTCATTTTGATTTCATTGTTATATTCTCTCATACACCGGCCCTGCATAAACCGTTAGGTCTACTGATAGTCTTTTTTACCAACTTGATGCATCAGTTCTTTATTGTAATACATTTATTATACTCCTGTACATATTTCGAGCACTATTATGTTCATCTTCAGGAGGACAATTGTATTAGTACAGCATTTGGTATCGTCACTGACACAGGTTACGACAGTCCTCTCGTAACCTGTGGTCTGAACAGTCGCCTAAGGAGAGTGACGATACCAGATGCTGTACTAACACAATTGTCCTCCTGAAGATGAGCATAATAGTGCTCGGAACACGTAGAGGAGTACAATAAATGTATTGAAATAAAGAATTTGTACATCAAGTTGGTAAAAGAGACTATCATTATATTAGGATGCACGGTCAACAAAATACAAACATTTGCTAGTTCTACGTTTCTGGGAACAACATCCAAAATACTTAAATTTTAATTATTAATAATGGGTTTTGAAACATGGTGGGAATGAGGGGGCTTATAAAGAACTTAAAATAATTTATAAACAATATTGTTCATAACAACCGACGAATCGTGGATTCATTTTACGCAAGGGTAAAAGATTTTGCCCTTCTCGAAATGTCCTGCCTCTTAGCCATTTGGTACCTTTTCGTGGCGACAGAGAGGCTGGAGCTTGAAGCCTGTCACTCTCCTACGTCTAGTATCGATATTAGGAATAAAATAAGTTGCATTTTATACCTGCACTCCCCTGCCAGCACACAGACAACGTCGACTTCATTTTCCCCTGCAGAACACAAATTTAGACGCTATCTGGGATAAACTCGATCAAGGTAACCTTATCATGCAACGACAGCCCATTTTCAAACACGACTCAACGCGTGACGTAGGGTTTATCCGAAAGCGAACTTTCTCTGACAGATATAAGGTTGTTTCCGAGCAAGTGTCTATTCTCCATAACGCTAAAAATAAACTACAGTATAGACAGCTACATAAACCAGCTCGATGACCCTACGTTGTGGAGCATCTCCCTTCTTGAGTCAAGAGCATTTCTTTCCGAACTCTCTCGTCCGTAAATCGTGTTTCATACTGATATTTTCTTACGAAAGGAGAGCCATAAAGAACTGGAATTTTATTTTAACCCTGGATTCTCTTAAAGTTGAAGACAAGGAACCTGTAAAGCGAAAGGCCTTAACAGGACAAAATAAACTGCTCCATAGAATGAGCTCATCTATTAACTTTGTATGAAACCTTTTATATGTTTTCCGAGTACGCACCAACCATGTGACGAAGAAGACTTTCAGGCTACGTTTTCCAACACATCAACTTCTACGTACCCGGGTGACATATTTCCACTTATTATTTTCAGATCACGTTCGCCGGCCACCAGCAGTCGCGGAAAACGCTTCCAAGAGTTGATTTAGAACTTAACTGATTACTCAGGTGTAGATACTCTGAACGTAGTCGTTCAAGCAGACGAAACCACAAAGACTCCATCTGCGACAAGAGAAATCACAAGAAACCCTACAAGATGTGACACCGTGTCGAGTGGTAAATAGTTACAGGTCCTTCGGAAGAGAGTGTTGCTTCCAGGAACGTTTCTCCGAAACGTCTTTAACAGTATACTACCAACAAGGCTTAACATCACAGAAGACTTGAATCGTCACAAACCGCTGTGCTAATCTCAAATCTCACAATGTCTTTGTGCTTTATTATGCCACATGAAACCACCACATACAAGTAATACCAACCACTTTAACACGTCGAACACTGGTGTTCTTCTTTACTACACATAAGCATTTCTGTTCATACCTCACAGAGAACACATTCGATGTCAATTAAAAAGACAAACGGCTCATCGTGTCTATGGAAATAATTGGTGTTTATTGTAAAAATCGAATGAAACATAAATACACTGCGTTGGGAAGAATTCAGTCATTTTTAGTTTCAGGGCCGCCGAGAGTGGATTCGGGCCTTTCACAACAAAATATTCGGCCCCCCCCCCAGTAAGGGCGGACAGGTTAAAAATCTTTACACCACACCGAAAAAATAAGTCAGCTGCAGTGTGATTTGGAATTGATCTCAAAGGGCTAATTTCTATAGTCGACAAATAATGATACTATGGCGAAAGACAAGCACGTATGCGACATATTCGGGTCCGCAGGTCCCCTTCCGGACCTGCGGGCTCCGGTAATTTGTGCCGGCTTGTTCCCTCCTATCGACAGCACCGCTTACTGCTACAACAAGGGTAAATACTTTCACCATCGGACTATAAATATTTAATAAATCATACAGGTTTATTTACAACTCTCGGTGCATAGAACAAGGACGATGTAACCAATAGATCACTTAATAAAGTACGATCATTGTTATGACAGCTGCGCTGTAAATAATAACTTCCAGCACAGTACTGAACAAGTCACTTTCCGTATGTAAATATCGCTACAAAAATAACAATTTGTTATGCAACGATCTACCATGGAGTTTTTGCCAATCAGGGCGGTATGTTTCCAGATCTTCTGACAACAGGAAGAGAGCTCTGTGCACGAACATGAGGATCGTACTGTTGACACTTCACCGGTAGGTTGTTGACACAACATCGACAAGCCACTTTGACTAACAGCCCGAATCGTCATCAAAACCCTTCAAAATAACAATCCCAGTTTGCACTCCTAACACAGCAAATAACAACGAAGCGTGTAACGTATAAAATATTTCTTGTGACGAATTAGTTGAATTGATTCGTTATGCTTTAATTCATCGCTATCACGCAACTAGGTACTCAGCTGTCTACCCCATTCTCCGGTCCTCTGAACACGGAAGGTATCCCACCCCATTTCCGCGCCTATTGTATCTCCACTGTCATGCTGCATGGTGATGTAATGGATCGCTTTGTTTGTTGGAAACCAACAACTGATAGCGGTCTTTCCTGACGCGTGATACCAGGCAATATAATAATGAACGCATAACGTTATGTACTATAATGAATAAGATACCCTAGACAGATGATTTCGTTGTTACTGGTATTCGTACTGAACACTGAGGCGCCAGCCTGCTGCTAGGATATTGTATTGTGCTCTGGAATTGGATACCCTGAGACTGAAAGAAACCTAACTACATTTTGTGGGATGGATAAAGTCTCCTAACAACATACGGCTATAGATGGCGATTACTCCTTCCACTCTATCCAAAAACAAGGATAAAAACAATGTGGGTAATTAGTATAATATTGAAAAAAATTAAGGATGTAGCCATTTCGACTTCTAAAATTTACGGCACAATTATCTTACGTTTGTTTTATTCACAGCTACAGAATTATACAGAAGACAGAATTCGTTGCATTTACTCCTGTTTGTACACACTGTTACGGTATAGTGTTATATAATTTAGCACCAATTGATAAATAATCGTAAAAAAAATCGATTTTAAAAAGGCGTATTCCTGCAAAATATGAAAAAATCTTTGGTTGTTTTCTGCAGATATTCCTTTCAATATGGGGAAAAAACCTACACTTGGTTTGTGAAAGTCTCACAGATTATGTCCTTTGTCCTGTTTCAACTCGAAGTTCTGCGCATTTGGTGCATTCCTGTAACAGTGGATAACGTACAGCAAGACCGCCGCCTGCCAACACACGCATGTTTCATCACTGAGCTCCTGTCTTATCTCCTAGTAATGCCCAGTAAAAGCCGTTTTCTACCAGAGACAGAGAGCTATCCTACGTTGTGTTTGGCGTCGGTAGCGGACAGCACGTTAAGTGAAAAACTATTTTCTACAGCATTTTCAACTTTAATATTATCATAAATCTAACATTTTTCCAACGTTCTACCTCTTATGCAAGTGGCGAAACATGACTAATATCCAAAATATACAAACTGTGTGAAATTAATCTTTAAACTGTGCGGAACACACGGACGGTTGAGATATTGTGAAGCAAATGGTAAAGAGCAGTTTCTTAATGTATTTATATGTTAATTGCATTTTACGTCAAGGAGTAGGAGGAGGCCACACTTTACACGCAGGTGATGATGGGAGGAAAATACTAAAATGCATCAGAAAGAAAGAGAGTGGATTGTGAAGTGAATTCATAGGGCTCGAGATAAGGACAACTTGTGGGCTGTTGTGAACATGGAAATGAAACTTCCGTTTCTATAATATGCGCACATTGTCGTAACTAGCTGCGACACTATCAGCTCCTCAATAATGACGGTACTCCATGGAGTTAACCATGGAGAAATAAGAGCAGTTTTGATACCAACGTCTTTGTGTTCCAAAAGCGAACGTACAGATGAAGTGTTATTTGCATAGCTAGCATCAAGCGTTTCTGAAAGCATCTAACGCGAAGCTCGAGACAATATTACAATAGGCGAAGCAACCGCGTGAACACTTTGTACGTAAAGTAACCATAACGTATGCATGCAGTGCAGAAGCCCCACCATTTGTAACACGATACGTCACTCCGGTATAAAACGCAATGGAAACATCTGATGCGTATACATTCACAACGTGCAAACAAATGACGATACGTAAGTTATATATATATATATATATATATATATATATATATTCCGTACATGAATATTGTCAAACCAGATATCCGGTTATTGAATTAGACTACAACAAGCCTATTCAGAAAACACTGTTTCCAGCTGTACAAATCTTGAACGAAATATTAATATTATATTTTTATATGAACATAAGCAGCCAAGTTACAAACATGCAAGACTTATGTACAGAGCATGCGCAGAAACTTCAGCTTGAATTCATTACGTTCACAGACTAGGCAGTTGAGGAGAGAGGCATTGTTCTGTGACTTGAAATTCCAAAGGCACTCATCTCGCATTTCAGGGTGAACTGTGGGATAGTCTAAAATTTCCCTCGGTGTTTTAAAGTGACTATATTACAATTAATAGCCAGAAGCATTTTTCGAAATCTTTGATCGTCTATCAAGGTAGCAATTTTTTTCGATTCAGCCTATGCGATCATTTCAGTTGAAGACTTCTCGCCAAATAATAATATTATTAATAATAATATTAATAGTAATAATAATAATAATATTAATACGTGTCCAATGTGACATCTCTGACTAGGTCTGTCACAATTCTTTTGTGTTCTTACTAAGTTAACACAGTCCTAAGATGACGCAGGCTGCTAATTATGAGGGATTTCCTACACATTTAAATTACAGGCTATTCTGAGAATCGGCGCTGTTTTTCTCGTTCGTATCTTAAAATATTTAGTTGAAATAGCCTAAAATAGTTCCTTGAAATAGCCTAAAATGGTTCTTGAAATAACCTACAATGATTCCTACAAAAAGCTCAACATGGTTCCTTGAAATAGCTTAAAATAGTACCGTGAAATAGCGTAAAATAATCCTCTAAATAGCCTTAAATGTTTCTTTGAAATAACCTACAATTGTTCCTTGAAATAGCCCAAAATAGACCCTTGAAATAGCCTAAAATAGGTACTTCAAATAGCGTAAAATAGTTCCTTGAAATAGCGTAAAGATAACCTCTCTCAAAATGACTGCCATTCAGGGCCACAATCTCCCGTCATTTATACAACAAAGGTATAAGGCCTTCAGGTCATACATCCCGCAAAGTAATAAAATTGTCCAGTGTCACTGTTGTGGGAACAAGACACAAAGTACCATCGTGTTAAAATATTTTTATTTTTACGTTTAAGACTTCCGTCGAATAATATTTTGAAAAATGTATCACACTACACACTTACTTACTTACTTACTTACTTACTTACTCCATGGTGCAGAGTCCTTCTTGAGAAGCTAACTGGTTTGCAGCTAGTCAAGAAATTCAACCGCATTTCACGGAACCCGAAGGTTCATTACCGCACTCACAAGCATCCGCCACCTGTCTCTATCCTGGGCCAGCCCAATCCAGTCCATATACCCACATCCCACCTCCTGGAGGTCCATCCTAATTTTATCCACCCATCTACGCCTAGGTTTCCCAAGTGGTCTCTTTCCCTCCGGTTACCCCACCAAGACCCTATATACCCCCTCTCCTCACCCATACGCGCCACATATCCAGCCCATCTCATTCTTCTCGATTTTATCACCCGCACAATATTGGGTGAGGACTACAAATCATTTAGCTCCTCGTTATCACACTACACACACAACAACAAAATATTTAGCTACCTGATGTCAAAGTTACGTAATCAAAAACTTATTTACATGCATATGGGTGGTAATCCTACATGTCTTACTATTACAATGAAACACGCAATGTAATTTCCAAGCAAATTTTGAATCCCTACTTTTTACTTCAGTAAGCATCATAAAACAAATGGCCGCATTTGTTATTATTGGAAGGAGCCCTGGCAGCATTACGAACCGCTGAGAAGATAATTTTGCTGCATGTTTAAACAATTAGCAATAAACTTGTAGCCGGACACTACACTTGTCACTGTGCGGTAGAGTGGTGTTCAGCTAGGTGCCTGGTTTCGAAGTTCAAAGCACCGGCCTGTCGAGGATGAGAACGTAATTTGTTACCACGAGGTGGTCTTCTGTGCTACGTCAACAGCGAATGCATGTTGTTTACATTGCGGAATGTACGAAGTGCAGTAGAGAAGGGCACGGAAAAAATATATTACTTTCTACATGGAACAGACTAGCATTTTGATGAAAATGGGATTAATAACAAATTTGGTCATATTTCGTTTCAAACAAGATAACAGTGTGGTATATAAACCATGGTGTTGAGATCAAGAACTGTTAGGCGAGAATGTCGTATGACATGTATCTTAGAGGAGATCCACAGGGGGGGGGGGGGTTGGGTGGGAAAATTGAAGGAAAAAAAAAACATTGTTTTTAAAAAAAAAGATGATAGAGGGGAATGGGGGAATAAATTTATTGTAAGAGGAGAAGAGGGGGGGGGGGGGGGGTTTGGATGTGAAATCTGAAGGAAAGAAAACACTTGGAAGACCCTGGCGTAAATGGGAGGAAAATATTAAAGTAGGTTCTTTCTTATAATAAAACCGACTAGACGCACTAATTTCTCAAATTTATTTTTTGAATAAAATTCTACATGTTTCGGACAGTTCCTCTGTCCCTCATCGGGAATTTTTCACTGTACATACAGCAGT
>Ga0123353_10017462_pt1 | contig 10548 bp, 12 predicted proteins | sample TergutLab28metaG_3_FD_92763 | JGI IMG/M metagenome (GOLD analysis project Ga0123353, IMG submission 92763) | Labiotermes labralis P3 segment gut microbial communities from Petit-Saut dam, French Guiana - Lab288 P3 | ecosystem: Host-associated > Arthropoda: Insects > Digestive system > Gut ... | reverse complement strand
GGTCATGGAAGCGTTCGAGGGCGTCGGCACGTTCTGCGTCGAGATGTTCGTGACGAAAAGCGGCGGCGTCTACGTCAACGAAGTTGCGCCGCGCCCCCACAATTCTGGGCACTACACCATCGAGACCTGCTTCGCAAACCAGTTCGAGAACCACATTAGGGCAATCACGGGACTCCCCTTCGGCTGCGTGGCGCTCCGGGGACCGGCAGTAATGGTGAACCTCCTGGGTGAGAGCGACGGCGCCGCGCGCTTGGATGGTCTCGGGGAAACATACGCCGACCCAAACGTCCGCGTACACTTCTACGGCAAATCCGAATCGAAGAAGGGGCGCAAGATGGGCCACCTGACCGCAATAGGCGACACAGTGGAGGCCGCCCTGGCCCGCGCAGAGCGCGCAAGGGAGACGGTAAGGGTCGTTGGGGTCAAGTAATCAATGAATAGAGAGGGTTTTCAATGCACAATTCTAAATCTGACAGCTATGCCCAGGCTGGGGTCGACGTCACCGCCGGGTACGAGGCCGTCGAGTTGATCAAACCACACATAAAGAGTACACACCGCCCGGGCGTCCTGGGCGGGTTCGGCGGGTTCGGCGGGCTGTTCGAGCCCTGTATCTCCGGCATGAAGCGCCCAATCGCCGTGTCCGGGACCGACGGCGTGGGCACGAAGCTGAAAATCGCCTTCCTGATGGACAAGCACGATACAATCGGGATAGACTGCGTCGCTATGTGCGTCAACGACATCATCTGCACCGGAGCCGAGCCGCAGTTCTTCCTTGACTACATCGCTATGTGCAAAAACATCCCCGCGCGGACCGAGCGCATAGTGGCCGGCGTCGCCGACGGCTGCCGCCAGGCGGGCTGTGCACTTATAGGCGGGGAGTGCGCCGAGCACCCCGGCATGATGCCGGAGGACGAGTACGACATCGCCGGGTTCTCTGTCGGTTTCGTCGATTACGACGACTTCATAGACGGCAAAACGATCACGGGCGGCGACGCGATCATAGGGCTTGCGTCTTCGGGGCTCCACTCGAACGGTTTTTCGCTGGTGAGGAGGGTCCTCGCCGACGAACTGAATGATTTGGGCGCACATATGCCCGAGCTGGGCTGCCCGCTCGGCGAAGAGCTGCTGCGCCCGACGAGGGTGTACGTCAAGCCGCTCCTCCAGGCGGTACGCCAGTTCGGCAAAGCCATCAAGGGCATCTGCAACATAACGGGCGGCGGCTTGTACGAAAACATACCGCGAATGCTCCCCGAGGGCATCATGGCCCGCCTTGAGACGTCAAAATTCCAGAAAATGCCGATTTTCGACGTGCTCGCCCACAAGGGCGGCATACCGCGCCGGGACATGTATAACACATTCAACATGGGCGTCGGCCTCGCGCTGGCGGTCAGCGCAGAAGAGGCGGACGCGGTCGTGGAAGCCCTGCGCGGGCTGGGAGAGGCGCCGTCCATTATCGGGGAATGCATAGAAAGCGAAAGAGGGGTGCAACTGCTATGGTAAAAACCGCTGTATTAGTTTCGGGCGGTGGGACAAATCTACAGGCAATCATCGACGCGCACATCTTCGGGGAGATCAAGAACTGCGAGTTGACGGCGGTCATCTCGTCGAATCCCGAAGCATACGCGATAGAGCGGGCGAAATACGCGGGCATCCAGGTCTATATCGTGGACCATTCGATCTTCGCGAACCGCCTGAGCTTCACAAAAGCGCTCAACGAGAAGCTGCTCGACCTCGAGATCGAGCTCGTGGTGTATGCGGGGTTCAACTACATACTCGGGCCGCTGATGATAAAGACGTTCGAAAACAGGATCATTAACATCCATCCGTCGCTGATCCCCTCATTTTGCGGGCCGGGCTTCTTCGGGCTGAAGGTCCACGAGGCAGTCCTCGAATACGGCGCGAAAGTCACGGGCGCGACTGCGCACTTCGCGACCGAGGAAGCCGACGCTGGGCCGATTATCCTCCAAAAGGCAGTGACCGTCTTCGAGAACGACACCCCGAAAACTCTCCAGCGGCGCGTTATGGAGGAGGCTGAATGGAAAATACTTCCAGAAGCCATATCGCTGTTCTGCGAGCGCCGCCTGGTAATTGAAGGGCGGATAGTCCGGATAAAGGGGACGATGGACGATGAGACATGACATCTGCGCACTGTTGCGCGGGAACCCATACCCCGGGAGGGGGATCATCATTGGTATGAGCGAGGATGCCAGCCGCTCCGTGATGCTTTACTTCATAATGGGCCGCAGCGTGAACAGCCGCAACAGGGTGTTCGAGAAGACCGAGGACGGCATCCGCACAAAGGCGCACGACCCGGCGCTGATGACGGACCCAAGGCTTGTGATCTACGACCCGGTGCTAGTCTTAGGTGGGTACACCATAGTCTCGAACGGCGACCAGACTGGCACGATTTACGAGCATCTTGATAGCGGGTGGGGCTTCCGCGACGCGCTGCTCACGCGGGAGTTCGAGCCTGACGCGCCGAACTACACGCCGCGCATCTCAGGCATTATTGAGCCTGACGGCGCCTACAGCCTCTCAAGCTTGAAAACCGCCGACGGCGCCCCCGAGAGCTGCCTGCGATGTTTTTACGAATATTCGAAACCGCTCCCGGGCCTCGGCCACTTCATATCGACATATAAGACGGACGGCGACCCTCTCCCATCGTTTGAGGGCGACCCCATCCCTATATCCATAGCGCTCGAAGGCGGGCTTGAGGACTTCGCGGAATCAATATGGCGCGCCCTGGACGATGAAAACAAGGTTTCCCTCTATGCGCGCGAAACCACAATCGCCACAGGCGAAACGCATGAAGTGATAATCAATAAACTGTAGGAAACCAATAAGGGGTGGACTATGAAAGAGATAGAACTCAAATACGGGTGCAACCCGAACCAGAAGCCATCGCGGATATTCATGGATTCCGGTGAGCTCCCTGTCGAAGTCCTGAACGGCAAACCGGGCTTCATCAATTTCCTCGACGCACTGAACGGATACCAGCTCGTGCGCGAGCTGCGCGCGGCGACAGGCTTGCCGGCAGCCGCATCCTTCAAGCATGTCTCCCCTGCCGGCGCCGCCGTCGGGCTGCCGCTGAGCGAGACGGAAAAGAAAATGTTCTTTGCGGAAACGGCGCCGCTGTCGCCGCTCGCCTGCGCGTATATCAAGGCCAGGGGGGCTGACAGGGTCTGCTCCTACGGCGACTGGGCGGCGCTGTCCGACGTTTGCGACAAAGAGACAGCTTTGGCATTGCTGCCGGAAGTCTCTGACGGCGTGATAGCCCCGGGCTATACTGCCGCCGCGCTCGCCACACTTAAGAAAAAGCGCAAGGGCGGCTACAACGTCGTGAGGATCGACCCAGGCTATGCCCCGCGCCAGGTGGAGTACAAGGACGTCTACGGCGTCACGTTCGAGCAGGGCCGCAACGAGCTTAAAATTGACGCGAGCTTGTTAGGCAATGTAGTCACAAAAAACAAGGAACTCCCCGAAAACGCGAAGCGCGACCTGCTCATCGCGCTCATCGCCCTGAAATATACGCAGTCGAATTCTGTCTGCTTCGTGACTGACGGCCAAGCCATAGGAGTCGGCGCCGGGCAGCAGAGCAGGATACACTGCACGCGCCTTGCAGGTTCGAAAGCCGACAACTGGCGGCTCCGGAAGAACCCGAAAGTCCTAGAACTGCCGTTCAAGTGCGATATTGCCCGACCGGCGAGGGACAACGCCATAGACATCTACCTCTCCGACGACCAGGGCGAACTCCTGCTCGAGGGCGCATGGCAGGAATTCTTCACCCGCCGCCCTTCCGCGTTCACGCTGGAAGAGCGCAAGGAATGGATCGCAGGCGCCACAGGGCTTTCCCTTGGCAGCGACGCCTTCTTCCCCTTCGGCGACAACATCGAGCGGGCCAGGAGGTCCGGCGTGCAATACATAGCGCAGCCGGGCGGCTCGATAAGGGATGACAACGTGATAGAGGCGTGCGACAAATACAACATGGTAATGGCCTTCACAGGCATAAGGCTATTTCATCACTAACTCTGGAGGAAACATGGACGTTTTAGTAGTGGGCGGGGGCGGACGCGAACATGCTATTTGCTGGGCGCTGCGAAAATCCCCTCGCGTCGGCAGACTATACTGCGCACCCGGCAACGGCGGCATCGCCGGGATAGCCGAATGCATCGACATCGGCGCGACTGATATTGAGAATATGGTGCGCTTCGCCAAGGAAAACGCCGATTTCGTAATGGTCGCGCCAGATGACCCGCTGGCGCTGGGGATGGTCGACGCAATGGAAGCAGCCGGCATCAGAGCCTTCGGCCCGAACAAGGCGGCGGCTAAGATCGAAAGCAGCAAGTACCACGCCAAGGGCATCATGAAAAAATACGGCATCCCGACAGCCGCGTTCGAATCTTACACCGAGATTGAAAAGGCGAAAGCATACATTCGCGACCACGGCGCCCCCATCGTAGTCAAGACGGACGGCCTCGCGCTTGGAAAAGGCGTCATAGTCGCGCAGGATATCGACGCTGCGCTCGGCGCGGTCGACGCCATGATGAAAGAAAAGAAATTCGGGGACAGCGGCAACTGCGTCATCATCGAGGAATTTATGACAGGCCCGGAAGTCACGGTCCTTGCCTTCACCGATGGCAAAACCATCAGACCCATGCTATCGTCGCAAGACCACAAGAGGGCCTATGACGGCGACCAAGGACCCAACACAGGCGGGATGGGCGCATTCTGCCCCTCCCCCATCTACACAGGCGACATCGCGGAGATATGTATGGACACAATAATTCGACCGACGATCGACGCCATGAACGCCGAAGGCGCCCCGTTCAAAGGCGTGCTGTATTTCGGCCTGATGCTGACGCCGCAAGGCCCGCGCGTCGTAGAGTATAACGCACGTTTCGGGGACCCCGAGGCGCAACCGATCCTCACGATGCTCAAGACAGACATTTTGGATATTTTCGAAGCAGTCGTGGACGGGCGCCTTGATGAAATCGACATAGAGTGGCATGACGGCTACGCCTGCTGCGTGGTAATGGCAAGCGGCGGGTACCCTGGCAGCTATCAAAAAGGCTTCCGGATCGACGGCCTCGAAGACGTCCCGGACGTAGTCACAGTCTTCCACGCGGGCACCGCGCTTTCCGGGCAATCGCCCCAAACCCACCAAACGTTCGTCACTAACGGAGGCCGCGTCCTTGGCGTCACTGCGACAGGCGACACCCTGGAACAAGCCGCGCGGAGGGCATATGACGGCGTGGGACGGATAGACTTTATGGGCAAGCAGTACAGAACAGATATCGGTATTTAAAAACACGGAATTTAAAAAAGTAGTTTAAAAAAGTAGTTGATTTTTGCGAAGAACATGGTAGAATACAATTTGGTTCAATATATGGCATTTTGCTGTAATTAATTTAGGAGGTATTAAAATGGCGTATGTAATCAGCAGTGAGTGTATATCTTGCGGAGCCTGCATGGGCGAATGCCCGACCGACGCAATAATCGCAGGCGAAGATAAATACGAAATCAACGCTGACGTCTGCATAGACTGCGGCGTATGCGTAAGCTCCTGCCCCACCGATGCGATAGCGGAAGGATAAGCTCATCCGAGACTAACGAGCATCGAAGGAACAACCACAGGCAAAGAACGGCGAACAGTGGGAGGGCGTGTAACGCCCTCCTAAAAACCGTGAAAAAGGGATGGCCGCTATCATGATCGACGAACTCTGGCCGGGCGGTCCGCGCTTCATTGAACAGGGCGGCATATTCCGAGTAGGCACGGACTCCGTCCTGCTGGCGCATTTCGCAAAAAGCGCCGGAATCAAAAAGAAAAAGCGGGCGATAGACCTTGGTTGCGGTTCTGGCGTCTTGTCGATATTAATGGCATGGGACGACCCGGAACTGTTCGTCGACGGTATCGAGATACAACCGGAATCGGCCCTGGCAGCCAGGGAAAACGTGGCAAACAATAGCCTGGTCGAGAGGATAAACATAATATCGGGCGACCTCCGCTGCCACCGCGAGCTTCTGGAGGCGGGCGCATACGACATATCCATCGCGAACCCCCCATATTACCCCCAGGGCAGCGGGAAACGACCAGCAAGCTACAGCATCGCCATAGCACGAGGCGAGCAACACTGCACGCTGGTCGACGTCTGCCAAGCCGCCGGGTACCTAGTGCGCTGGGGCGGATCGTTCATGCTAGTCCACAAACCCGAGCGCATGGCGGACATCTTCAGGGCGCTGGGCGCCGCAGGGTTCGAGCCAAAGAGGCTGAGGTTCGTCCAACACAAGCACCAGTCCCCACCAAGCCTTGTACTAGTAGAGGCCCGCCGAGGCGGCAACCCCTCGCTAAAAGTAGAAGCGCCGCTGATCCTGGCAAATGAAGATGGCAGCGACTCCGAAGAAGTAAGGGTAGTATACCACCGCGCGACGCAATAGAGAGTTGGAGGGAAGCAACATGTCCGCACCTGGGGCGCTATACCTTGTCGCAACGCCGATTGGGAATCTTGGCGACATCACCTCCCGAGCCGTACAGACGCTGAGGGACGCAGATTTCATCGCCGCCGAAGACACCCGCGTTACTCGCAAGCTGCTCGAACACCTGAAAATAAAAAAGCCGCTAGTGAGCTACTACGAGCACAACAGCCGGGAGAGCGGCGAAAGGATACTTGGGCGCATCCTTTCGGGCGAGAACTGTGCGCTCGTGACAGACGCGGGTACCCCGGGGATAAGCGACCCCGGCGAGAACCTTGTCCGCCAATGCGCGGAAGCAGGGATAACGATGTATGCCATCCCTGGCCCTTGCGCCGCCATAGCAGCGCTGGGGCTGTCCGGCCTGGGCGCGGGGCGCTTCGCGTTCGAGGGATTCCTGTCAACGTCAAGAAAAAGCCGCTTCGAGCATCTGAGCGAACTCAAAACGGAAAAACGAACGATGGTGTTCTACGAGGCGCCACACAAACTCATGCGCACACTGCGCGACATGCACGAGGTCCTTGGAGACAGGCGCGTGACAGTATCCCGCGAGATGACGAAGATATTCGAGGAGACCTTGCGGCTGACCCTCTCGGAAGCCATAACGCATTTCGAGAATCGCCCGCCGAAAGGCGAGTTCGTACTTGTGGTAGAAGGGCTAAAGGACTCCCCCGCCCCGGAAGCAAATCTGGCCAACGCCAAAGACGCCGCACTGTGCTACATCGAGAGCGGGATGACAGTAAAAGACGCAGTAAAAAAAGCCGCAAGCGAAGCCGGCGTACCAAAAAACGCACTATACAGCGCAGTAGTCAAGAGTTAAGGGATTTTCTTGGCCTGCTCGATCTCCCTCTTACAAATATCGCAGATAACTTTCTTGCCCCTTCCGGGCCTTATCGGCTCCGGAATGTATTTTTTCAGCATGATTGATGACCCGTCCACAAAAATCTCCATCGAGTCCCTCTCCGAAATGTCCAGCGTCCGCCTTAGCTCTATTGGAAGGACTATCCTCCCCAGTTCGTCAACTTTCCTAACGATGCCGGTCGATTTGATACTCATAGAACACATTCCTTTCCATCATCGAAACAGCTATTCTGGCGACCTAAGAATGCCTACTTGACCCTTACCCTGATGACGCACGTCGCCTCCACGCCGCCCACTGAGACCGTGAGCGTCGCCGTACCCCTGGCAATAGGCGTCAGCGTTGCCGCCGTCCCCTCCGCGTTAGTCGCGACGACCTCGAAAACGCTCCTGTCATTGCTCATCCAAATGATCGTCTCCTCGATGCCGACCGGGTCCACCCTCGCGCCCAGCAACAACTGATTGCCAACATATTCGGTGATATCATCCCTCTTTGAACCGGAATACGTGATCGTCACCGAGTTGACCTTCAACGCCGGGGTAGGCGACGGGGTAGGCGACACGATCTCCGGTGAAGGCGGGGGCGTGATCGGGTTGACGATGCTGTTGGTGTCATCGTCGTCGAGGATGCCAGGTGTCGGGGTAACGGTAGCAGCGCCCGCGCCCGAGTCCGCGTCCACGGGAGTCGTGAACAGCAGAGTCCCCGCCGCAATGACGAGCGCGCTCATGATCAGGACACTTATCAGCATCTTGCCCTTCGAATTGTCGCCCTCCTCCGAATATTTGCCGCTCCCGATACGCCGCGCCCCGCAATATGGGCAGCGGCTGTGTATACCAGAGTACTTACGGTCACACCTCGCGCATTTGATCTCCGATATAATGCTCACAAAATAACCCCCTCGAAAAATGCCTTTGCGTTTCGCGCGGCATGAATATTAATAACAAAACGGCACACTTTATCCTCACATGCCTACACATTTCGATATTTTACAACATCTTCCAAGAATTGTCAATTATTTTTTTATGTCAACTTGCTTAATTGTAACTGTCATTGCTACAGGTCACGGGGTATTCGGAAAACTCGCAATGGTTACAGTCTGCACACAGTTTTAGGAAATATTTCATGTTTCCACCGCTGTACTCGTGCATTGGCTGTAACCAACCTGTGTTTTCTGAATACCCCGTGACCTGTAGCCTGCCACTCGCTATTACTCTATTTGAAACACCCTGACAGGCGCGCGAACTCTTCTACCCCCAGATTCTCTCCCCTTACACGCGGGTCCAGGCTGCAACTCTCGATCATCCCGGCGATCTCGCCTTTTTCCAATTCGCTGCCGAACGCCGCGTACAGGGCGTTTAACAGAGTCTTCCTCCTCTGCCCGAACGCCGCGCGCACGACGCGGAAGAACATAGCCTCATCCCCTGGCGCAAGGAGGCGCTCCGCCCTCACCTTCAGCATTACTACAGAAGAATGCACACTGGGGCGCGGCATGAAGCAATCCGGAGGCACGTCGAACAAAATCTCCGGCTCGGCATGGTAACGCGCGAAAACGCTGAAGGCGCCGTATTCAGGCGACGCCGGCTTCGCGCAGATGCGCCGCGCGACCTCCCTCTGGATCATTACCGTAATCGTCTCGAAGACTCCTGAGTCGATGAAAGCGGTCAAAGAAGGAGTAGTGATATTATACGGCAAATTGGCGCAGACGCTGCGCCTCAGGCCCGGGACCCTCTCCCTGACCAACCCGGCGACGTCCATCTTAAGGATATCGCCCTGAACGATCTCGACATTTGGCGCCCCCGCGAATCTGTCCCGCAGAATAGGGACGAGCCGTCGGTCCAACTCGACCGCCACCACCCGTCCGGCAACCTCAGAAAGTGCCACAGTGAGCGCACCGAGCCCCGGCCCCACCTCGAGCACGCCGCTCGACTCGTCGACGCCCGACAGCCGGATGATTTTTTCAGGGATGTTGGCGTCGATCAGGAAATTCTGCCCCATCGACTTTTGAAAACTGAAGCCGTGAGAGTCCAGCAACTCCCTTGCCGCCCTGGCGCCCCGCTCCGCATCGCCCATTTTCAGTTCTCAACTCTCACGCCTACGCCATCGCCCCGCGATTGCTCCAGGCCCATCGTCTTGTCGATGAAATACCTCGGGCGGCCCTTTGATTCGACAAAAGCCCTGCCGACATATTCGCCGACGACGCCAAGCGAGAGCGTGACCAGCCCGCCGACGGCCCAGACCGAGAACGTGACGATCTTCCAGTCCAGCAACGACTGCCCCATGATAGCCGCAACGACAGAGTAGACGAAAAGCGCAAACGCCAAGACCAGCATTGCAACGCCAGTCGCAATGATGAACCTGAGCGGGCGCAGGCTCAGCGACAGTAGCCCGTCGAACGCGAGCGACAGCATCCTCTTGAGGGGGTACTTGCTCTCTCCGGCCTCCCTCACACCGCGATCGTACTCGACTACTGCGGTCTTATACCCGATTTGCGGGACTATTCCGCGCAAAAAGACCCTCTGCTCGCCGTAGTCAGACAAAGCCTCCAGCGCGCGCGCGCTCATCAACCTGTAGTCGGCGTGATTGAAGACAATATCGCACCCGAACCATTTCAGCGCCTTATAGAACCCTTCCGCCGTGGAGCGCTTGAAGAACGTGTCCTTCTCCCTGTTCTTCCTCACGCCATAAACGATGTCGCACCCGCCCAGGAACGCGTCGACCATCCCGTCGATCGCCTCGATGTCGTCCTGCAGGTCGGCGTCGAGGGAGATGACCATGTCCGCCTCCCCCCTGACCGCCATGAGCCCCGCAAGCAATGCGCACTGATGCCCCCGGTTGCGGCTGAGTTTGACCCCTGCAAAGAGCTTGTCCCCTTCCCCAAGCCCCTCGATCATCCTCCAGGTATTGTCCCGCGAGCCGTCGTCTACGAAAACTATCCTGCTGCCCGCAGATATCTTCCCCCCCGCAGCCAGAGCCCTCATCTTCGTCCCGAGCTTATCGGCCGTATCGTGCAAAACCTCTTCCTCGTTGTAGCACGGCACGACCAAATAAAGAATATTTCCCACCGAATTGCCCCCTTTAGTCTGTCCAGTTCTCCAGTCAGTTTTAATAATATTAGCAAAGATGAAAGCATTGCGCAACAACAATGCAATAGTTTTTCTTGAATATGTGTAAAAGGTGTGCTACAATGAAGTTCGCAGATTGAAAGGTTGTGTAAACTAATT
>Ga0123353_10017461_pt1 | contig 10549 bp, 6 predicted proteins | sample TergutLab28metaG_3_FD_92763 | JGI IMG/M metagenome (GOLD analysis project Ga0123353, IMG submission 92763) | Labiotermes labralis P3 segment gut microbial communities from Petit-Saut dam, French Guiana - Lab288 P3 | ecosystem: Host-associated > Arthropoda: Insects > Digestive system > Gut ... | reverse complement strand
TATATATACCGCACAGTGGTCACTATATGTACCGCACAGTGGTCACTATATGTACCGCACAGTGGTCACTATATGTACCACCAGTTTAACATTCAACAATTCTACGTTCTCCCCACACACTGTATTTATGTGTTTTGTGTGGATCTGAGAACAAACAGCGATTATTTTCCTATACAGCATTAACTGATTGGATTTACAACCGAGAAGGAGTGTGTTTACTGTGCGGTACGGACTGAATGTTTAGATATATAATTCTTTATATATAACCCTCTAAAGCCCAGTGGTACCACCAGTTTAACATTCAACAATTCCACGTTCTACCCACACAGTGTATTTATGTGTTTTGTGTGTATCTGAGAACAAAGAGCGGCTGTTTCCCTATACAGCAGAAGAATAAACGGACAAGACCTGGAACCTTCCAAAATGGAATGCTGTTCCGTAAATTGGGAAGCAGTGGATAGAAAAAGTACTTTCGGATTTGTTAACCTTTAGAGAGTTAAAACAGTTTTGTTATTCACTTCACACCAAAGTTCTGCGAAAATCAGCCAAAACAAAATGGACACACCAATATGAAGTATGCATTAAGGACAGCAAAGTCCGCACGTCACGGTTCTGCTGTAATTACTATTCATTTTCCACGTTATGTATTCCTAACCTGCGGCAGCTCTCAAAACGCACGTGCAGGCACTCACAGCGGTAAGCTGGCACGCAATGACGTGATGGAACAGGTCACTGAAATGCATACGCACTAGAAAAGATCCGTTCTTCAGAACATTACTGACATCTGATAAGTGATACCGTGCGATGTTGAAACTAGTTATAAATGTTGCTGAGGGACATGTCGCCATTACTTTTCAGAAAGAAAATTAGAAACGGAAAATTCTACCGAAGATGGAGGCAAAAGGGTACTTGCAAGACCGTTGGTCAATAGCCACAAGACTGGCTGATGACATCGTGAGAGTCAGCGCTGCCAGAACCTCAAACCTCACTCCCATTGACTGTCTTTTCTACACGTGCAGAGCCGCTAGGCAGACACACAGACAGAGCGTTGCGCTAAAACACAGTGTTGAGGCAAAACACTAAGACAAAGAAACTGTCTTAGTGTTTTCGGCAGAGACAGTCGTGTTTGTCACTACTCATGCAGTGAGGCACGCATGCGCAAAATAACAACCACTAACATAACAACACACAACCACCACCACCACCAACAACAACAACAACAACAACGCGAAACAGAAAACGGCGCTCGGCCGGTTGTTCTACATTAATAATTTGAAAAAAAAAAAACTACATTGTGACAGAGGTACAATGTGGACACTACGGAGATCCACAGCAGTATCTTAATGTGGGATAATGAAATCCAGTTCGCCGATCGATATAGCAATGCAGAGATAAAAAGCGACATTATCTATAAATTCGCTTTTACATTTACGGAACTTGTAATTTCGACATTCGACAGTTTTGCCGTGCTCCACGACAAAACTCTGGTAACCCCTGTCACTTGTATTTCAAATAACTTCTGGGTATTCCGTCTGTGCGGTTGTACGAACTGCCTGAAGAAGGCCATGCATAATGACAGAAACATGTCGCAGTATAACACAGATCAAAAGAAAGGATAACTGTTGTAAATACTGGAGAATTTATTGCATGTATATTATCTACAAAACAAAAAATTGGATATATCGAGTAAAATATATAATTTTGTTTCATTACCTCATGGTTACGCAAATGCACCCTGTACATTCGCGACAAGTCTTAACTTCAGCCTGCAGCGTACGGCCAGAGCTAAGAAACTAATGTTCTGAGTATAGCGCCCTTCTGGTTCATTACGCAGCGAGTAGTGTTTATTTCTTACCAACGTTTCGCGACAACCTATCGGCCCCATATTCAGGAGTCAAGAATCCACTTGGTCCCTGCAGATGGGACCGATAGGTTGTCCCGAAACGTCGGCAATAAAAACCACTACTCGCTGTGTAACAGCCCAGAAGAGCGCAGTTCTCATCTACTTCGCGGCGGAAGCCTGAAATGACGGAACTAATATTCCATTTTCACATGCAGAGCCACACACCACTGTATACTCGTACGATGAAGAATCCGTCCTAGAGAGAAAGGTGGGTAAACCCGCTGGCAGCATTTACAGTGTGCAATAAACAAGCATGGCGCTCAAGATATTTTTATGGACCTTTCGCTCGCCGCTCATGAGCGCACTGCCCAACCGCAGCCAACTTACTGCAACGATCTTGAACGAGGTCAGATCGCAGCACGGCGAACTTAACTCGCTGCCTTCCAAGCTGCATTAATGGCGGCCACAGAACGTGAACGTTTTCTTCCTTTCAAGGACACGATCTAAAGATTTCCCAATTTCCTGAACCGTGCAATCAGCGGCCCAGTTAACACTTGAAACTGCTTTAATTACAGACACAAACACAACGGAATCACAAAACCTTTATTACGAGCCACGCTAATTCAGCCGCCTTCAACACGCTCCGCTGTCGAAAAGCAGGCAAAAGGTAAAGGGAAAGTTAAACCTAGAACAGGCCACGAAGACCCAGAGGGGGAGTAGAGGTATAGCCCTACTCTTTCTTTAACCTTGGCGCTAGATAGGGGTGGATGGTCAACGCCACGCCCTGGCCACTTTACACCCAGGAAAGAGACCCGGTACGAACTGTATAGGATGGTGGTTGGGCCTCAGGGACGATCTGGACGGGTGCGGAAAATCTCACCTCCCCACCGGCATTCGATCCCCGGACCGTGACTGAACTATCCCGGCCCCACCAAAAAACAGGCCATATATTTTTATTTCCATTACACCGCATTTCTTAAAATAAATCGCTTGATAAGCCAAAGTATTTGAACGTACAAAAGGCCAGAGACAACCGCAAGGCAATGCTTCTTATTAGCGTCGTTTCACATCAGGGGTACATAAATCCCGGGCGCCAAGTCTCCAGGAAGAAGTTTCGTAACAGTGGCGTCTAAAGTCAGTGTATCATCAGTACGGAAATTGCATCATGTCACCGTTATGTAGCATAGAAATTATGAGGTGGCTCGTAAATTTTCTTCTAAAATCTGTGCACCCCCGTTTCAAATTGAGGAAACGGGAAATGGATGAAAAGTTTGAAGCAAAACATGGTTCTTTGAACTTCAGTAACAATTATGATATTTACATGGTAATTAGGAAACTTGGTCGTCGACACACACAAACTGTAATTAGCAATGGTGTTCAAGAAGCAATGTTCCCTGGATAATAACGATTAAATGAGAAGCTGTTACGAAGCTAAATATAGCTAATTTTTGGCCCCGAAGTATCATTATTTTTCAACACAATCCCCGAGCACAGGGACGCGTCCGTCTCGTCTGGCGTGAGTTTAAAATAGAATCCCATCTCGGAATAAATTGGTGTCTTGCATTCGCAACCGTTCACCACGAAACATTACCACTTCCTGTTACCAATGAACCAGCTACGTCTCAAGTGCTGCTTCGGTGGCGCAATCTGAAATCAGTTTTTACAGAGTCTAGTGGTGCGCACACGCCTCGTATTGCCTGTCAAAAGACGGATCTCCACTGCGACGGAATTCTGAGACTCATGCTAAGATGTGGCATAGGCGTCAGAGTGTTGGGAGACTGCGCTGAAAAACATAGAATTCTTCTCGATAGAATAAATGAGCTCCATTTAGCGTATTAAATTCCCATTTAATTTTTATGCCCTAAGGCACAGGTGGACGAATTCCGGACGGCAGATCGCCGTGGCGACTAAATTCTATACAGCGGCGTCTAATATTTGTGGGTCCACACATAGACCGCACTTCACGTCACCGCATTTGGACTTAGTACTTTGTGGCGTCTTCTTCAAAGTTCAACAATTTGTTCACCCCTAACCTAGGGAAACATAAGATACGGTACCGAACCCAACAAATGCATTAAAATGTATGAAAGTATCATTTATTATATATATATATATATATATATATATTATATATCACTGCCACATGTTTCGGCCGCTCTTCTGGCCATCCTCAGGAAGGCGTATTACAAAGGATTGATATGTTGAGATATAACAAAGTTTTTGAACCTATGCACAGACGTAGAATATTCACTTAACACAATATTACGTGCATATGATAGTTTCGTTACCATATCTTATTAGCTCAATGCACGGTCATGGATTATTTCAAATTAGGGAATCATGTTTGGTAAAAATCCGTCGTACTTACGAGTTACTTGTATTTGACGATCAGGTGACCGTGCATCGTGATAAATTCTTAAAATAAAACCAACTAGATGCACTAATTTCTCAAATTTATTTTTGGAGTAAAACTCTACATGTTTCGGACAGCTTCTCCGTCCATCATCGGGAGTTTTTCACTGTACACACAGCAATGGTAGATGTCATACAGGTTTGCCGACAGCTTGCGAGCAAGATCAGGACGTTCCTGTTAGCAAACCTGTATAACATATACCACTGCTGTGTGTACAGTGGAAAACTCCTGATGATGGACAGACGAACTGTATGAAACATGTAGAGTTTTATTCCGAAAACTAAATTTGAGAAATTACTGCATGTAGTGGTTTTATTATCGTTGTGTGTACAGTGAAAAACTCCTGATGATGGACAGAGGAACTGTCCGAAACATGTAGAGGTTTACTCCAAAAATAAATTTGAGAAATTAGTGCATCTAGTTGGTTTTATTATATGAATTATGTGCACATAAAGGAAATTTTCAATGTTTAGCGTAAAAGAGGGAAACAAGAACCAAAGCAGCGATTTTCTGTACTGAGCTTTTCAATAAATAATGCTTATGTGATGAACTCATGCCGGATGCGAAGGTTCAGAGCCTGCAGTAATACTGTGCTTCAAGATGTGTAAAGTGCACAGAGTATATGAGTTTAAAGACCAAAGGGTAGAGACCAGGTGGGACAAACCTGTGGACATTAAAGCACAGTGTTGGTGTAACGAAGTGTGAAGATGTGGGCTGGATTGTTTTGGCTCAACGTGGGGCCCTGTGGGGGGCTGCTGCAAAATCTTAATGTCTTACGGTTCCGTTCAGATGCGAAGAATTGTTGGGCAGATGATCGAGTGACAGCTTGTCACACCGGGTTGTGGTCCATTTAGTTAATTTGGAGAATATGGCAAGATGAAGTGATATGGGGAAACAGATGGCTGTAGAAACAGGTTCACATTCTCTTGATGTACAAACGTATGTGGATAGCGGGATCAGGAAAATGACTATCAGGTACAATGTCAGTAGGTATTGACAACAATTAAGAGTTATTAAAACATAATGAAACATGGGGTCATTATTGTATCAGACTACTGTCCTTTGCTTCTTACTGGCGGATTCTGGGTCGTGTTAAGGTAGCCCACTCATCCCACCGCCCACACGCAAGGAGGAACTGCTCCCGGAAATGACCAAGTAAAGTCGCCGCATAAAATAAAGACCCTGTATTAAGAACACATCAACTTACCATTGGCGAGGTTTTCTGCTGCCTTCCGAGCAGGTTTGGACCACTGCTTCCTCACTTTTCGTGACCGTCTTGGACTCTTCCGGCTTCTAGGGCGTCCCTGATATCTAGGTGAAAGAAAATGGTAGATCAGCTACTTCATCAGCGGATGAATATTGTCGTCTCCGCGACTCTGGCTACAAAAACACATCGATCAACGCAACATAATTTCGCGCATTCTCTCGAATTCTGACATCAGCCTAGGTTCATGAATTTTACTTGCGTCTCAGAAGCCGGAGACTTTGTAAAATTAATCCTGCTATACTTCCATGCAAAGGGCAGGTTCCGACACGCCACAGCGCATGTCTGGATTGTCCTTAAGGCACAAAGACACCCAATAGGAGCATTCACAAATATGACTTCCTAGCATGGCCCTTGACACTGAAGAGTTCCAAGAACAAAGTGACGCTTCTCCCAGCCATACACCGAAGACAGTAAACACAATAGTACCAAGTACTGTTGTCTACTAATTGGAACATCTTTGAAAATGGCAGTCGTGGCGCGGGGGGAAATGAGACTTAGGTGCTTAGAGACCAGCAAAAGTTTGACGCCAGGGAAAACCCTGAAGCAGCTGAATGATACTGATATTTAGTCAGCAAAAAACACTTGACAACACCAGACTTTCTGCCCCGTGTCACTGATCTCGAAGCTAGTCGCCAGGCTCTCCGCGCGGAGTCTTCGGTTCATACCAAGGGCGGGCGCGTAGGCTTTGTTGTGGACAAAGGTAAACAGAGAGATTGGTCTACAAGCAACTATAGTCTGTGCTGTCTGTATAATTCCACCAAAGCTCCATATGCATTTATCTATCACTGATGCTACATTGTCTGAAGAAATGAGAGATATCTGTATATAATTTCCCGTTCAAATGAAAAGAACGTTACTCTGTCTGCTAAGGTACCACAGTTATACGTATAAACCCTCTAGAGCCCAGTGGTCACTATATGTACCGCCAGTTTAACATCCACAAATTCCACGTTCTGCCTACACAGTGTATTTATGTGTTTTGTGTGGATCTGAGAACAAACAGCGATTATTTCCCTATACAGCATTAACTGACTGGTTTGTATATACCGCACAGTGGTCACTATATGTACCGCACAGTGGTCACTATATGCACCGCCAGTTTAACATTCAACAACTCTACGTTCTGCCTACACAGTGTATTTATGTGTTTTGTGTGGATCTCAGAACAAACAGCGATTATTTCCCTATACATAATTAACTGACTGGTTTGTATAACCGAGACGGAGTGTGTTTACTGCGCGGTACGGATTGGGTCTTTACATGTCGCTCATGGAACAGCAATTTATAGTAACCCATGGATACAAATTTACAGGAGATGGAAGAAAGTTGTCAGATCATTAAGATACTCGCAATTAAGCACGTTAAATCCTTACGAATATATGAGGAGGAGCAATTTTTTTGTGGGCACAACATTTTGACAGAAAGTGTCTTTTTGCAACCCAACTGTGTAGCAATGCGGGAAATCACAGTCTGACGAATGGTGTGGGTTGGAGAAAAATGCTGTTTCATGAATTATATATAATAAGGGCCAATTTTTCCGTTTTGTAAGAATATGGGTGTCGAATTCCGTCACGCAAAATTTCGAACACCTCTATAATCCTGCACAGAACCAACGGTGTGTGTGTGTCACAACACACCAACATGACGCAAGATCCAACCTCCAGACTCACGCATTAGCGAGAAGGAAGCAACGTGACAGACGCCAGCTACAGAGGAAGTGCTAAACGTCTGCCGTACTAAGACACAGTCTCGGTGTGGTCACATACGGCGCCGTTCGAGCTGTAGCCGTATACTTACCCCGCCACGGCGTCTTCGCCTCCCTCGCCCTCAGAATCAGTGATTTCGACGTCCACCCATTCGTCGCTGGTTTCACTCCTCGGTTGTCCAGAGCCCACACGTGTTAGCTGATAAGACAGCACCTCGTGAGCGCCGTAGTCGCCCGAAACTGCCGAAAAAAGAAAAACATAATCACACATATTTGTGACATTCTCACGACGACTTGCGTCGTTTTTGTCGTGGGATCTTCCTCATCGACTCTCGTCTATTCAACCGTTCAAAAAATTCCTTAACGTTATGACAGCCTCTAAAAAAAAGCCCTTAAACATTGTACCGTGGTTCTGTCACATCCATCAACTCACATCTGGAGGTTTCCATGCCGATTGCCCAACAAAAATTTGCTGATGCTGTCTGGATTGTTAGGAATTTCCAAGTCTGTACCTCAAAACGTAATTGCACTAGAGCGCTCGAACTTAACGACAATCTAATCATACGCCCATCGAGCGCGTACAGGGAACGGGACAGGCAATAAACGTGCAAGGTAAAGTTGGGGCGCCTTCGCGTAACCACTGTTACCGTGGGAAGGCATTAAGTGTTACATATTCTGAGTGTGTGTGTGTGTGTCTGTAGCTTTACTTACACAGCACGCAATGCGCATGCGCCGTATTATATTGTCATCCGTGACCTGTCCTGATGTACCACTTTTCCCACATTATCTCATAAACGGTACGATTTTCGAAAAAAAAAAAAAGTTACTGAACACACAAGGCGTGTTTTGATTTTCTGTACAACTTTTGTGCGAAACATTTCTCGTTATGAGGAGAAATGAGCGAGGTAATATCATAAATGTGCATCGGTCTTAATGTAAAGTACCCGTTATTGTTGTCCGATATCAACGAAACTTGCATTTTTCCATAGATTTTCAAAAAAAAATAATTAAGTGTCAAATTTCACGAACATTCGTCCAGTGGCACCCGATCTGTTCCATGCGGAATGACGGATGAACACACACGATGGTAAAGCAATCCAATTACAGGCCTGGACAGGCCCTGAGGGATCCAGGAGGTTGAGGCTCCCAGAATTGAAGACAATCGACACATGAAGGTGGTAAGGTTGTCAGCCCTAGGCACCGGCCGCCTTTACCCCCCCAGGAAATATTCCCGGTACTCATTTCTGTTAGAGGCTGAGTCAACCCGAGGGCCATAGTGTCAATGGAAAATTCCAATGATACCATCGGGAATCGAACCCGCGACCTTTCGGCTTGTAGCGCAGTGCCTTAACCAACTGCGCCACCGCGTGCCCCCACAGACACGATGAGTATGTTAATTTATTACAACCGACAAAATGCACAATATTATATATGTATAGCAGTACAGACATTACTGTGAAATGTTTCGACAGAAATGTGCCATCTTCAGGGAGTAAATGTCAGGGTAACATACCTGTTATATCTGTATAATATTGTGCATTTGGTTGGCTCTAATAAACGAACATACGGACCCCAAATGCCCGGAATACACAACTTTAAGACATGAAGAATCCAATAGGCGCCTTCAGCAATTTTGCGCACGCGCATAAAAAGGAAGAAATGTTTCTCTCTTGTGTGATTTAAAGTGGAATATTTTTAGACAATAGCGTAGACATTGATACTGACTTAACTGGCGCTCTTGACGAAGCAAAAAAAAAAGGAACGTTCTATGTGGAGAACACGTCGTCCGTCCGTCTGTGACCTAGTATCAGAGTCTCATCCATTCGTCGGATTTTCATAAAATTCCTCGCAAACGTTCTTTAAAAATTTCTGTCGAGTGAGCGTTTTATGAAAACCGGCTCAGTAACAGTCATACTTTATTGACGGGCGCTATTAATTTATATCTGCACTTTCCATTCTTTGACTGATTTCGATAAAACTCGGGATAACACTTTCAGGAAATTCGGTATAATACTTTCATGAAATTCGGTATAACACTTTCATGAAATTCGGTATAATACTTTCATGAAATTCGGCAAAAGACTTTCATGAAATTCGGTATAAAACTTTCATGAAATTCTGTTTAAGACTTTCATTAAATTCGGTATAAGACCTTCATGAAATTCGGTTTAAGACTTTCATGAAATTCGGTACAATACTTTCATGAAATTCGGCAAAAGACTTTCATGAAATTCGGTATAAGACCTTCATGAAAATCGTCGCAAGGAAGATTACGCTTTTCTTATGGGCAGCGAAAATACATTTACGCGTGCACCGTGAAGCTGAATTAAGTTTTGGAAGTAAAGAAGGCCTTGGTACATTCTACACTGCGCCAAGAGACTGTATGGTGCAGCGGACTCCTTCCACTGTTGGCGGGTCCATCGTCAAGGAATCCAACGTCACAAAAAGACACGGGCGTCCAGTTGCGCATGCTTGAGTAGGGCTCGATCCCGCGATCCCAATGTGCGAGGACTTCACCCGACCCTCAGTAAGACAATAGCGTGTCATAAAAGCTGTTATTCTTAAGAGCCCAACCTCCAAAAGATATTTGATAATAAGGCCGGTTCATGTTTCTCCACACCCACATCACCAAAGTTAACTGTTCTAAGAAACAGTTCGGCTTTGCTCACGATACTCGGCGAGATGAGCAACCATCAGCACTGAGCAGAACCGTCTCAAAACCAGCCAGTACAACTACAGGGTGATTTAGGAGGAAAGGTCAGTATTTTGGGAGGTGATAGTGTCGGTAATTGTGGGAAAAAAGAAGTTCATATGATCATGTGTCTAATTCTGATTGGCTATCAAGATGGAGCTGTTTGAATCTACACATCTAACTTCGTTAGATTTTAGTTTGTGGGTTTGGATGAAGACCGAAATTTGCTAAAGGAAGGTGGACACAGCAGACGAATTGCTCGCTCGCATTTTGGATGCAGCTGGCTGCATAAAGATACGTGAAGATCAACTGAGACGAACAGCACGCGATCTTCGCACACGAGTTGCAAAGTGCAGTGAGGCTGGCGGTGAGATTTTGGAACATTTATTGTGAATTGTAACAGATTTGTGATTTGTGATTTATTGTGAACTGTAACAGATTTGTGATTTATTGTGAACTGTAACAGATTTGTGATGTATTGTGAACTGTAACAGATTTGTGATTTGTGATTTATTGTGAACTGTAACAGATTTGTGATTTATTGTGAACTGTAACAGATTTGTGATTTGTGATTTATTGTGAACTGTAACAGATTTGTGATTTATTGTGAACTGTAACAGATTTGTGAT
>Ga0123353_10017457_pt1 | contig 10550 bp, 4 predicted proteins | sample TergutLab28metaG_3_FD_92763 | JGI IMG/M metagenome (GOLD analysis project Ga0123353, IMG submission 92763) | Labiotermes labralis P3 segment gut microbial communities from Petit-Saut dam, French Guiana - Lab288 P3 | ecosystem: Host-associated > Arthropoda: Insects > Digestive system > Gut ... | reverse complement strand
TATCGTGTGCGCTCTCATATAGGAATACAGTTTAGAAATTGGGCGACTAGCATATTAACTGAGTATATGAAAAAAGGTTTTGCTCTAAACGATGCCCGATTGAAAAATCCAAAACAGTTTGGCGAGGATTACTTTGACGAGTTGCTTGCGCGTATCCGCGACATCCGTGCGTCGGAGAAAAGATTTTACTTGAAAGTTAGGGACATATACGCGCTCTCGGTTGACTATGACCCGAAGCTGGAAAGCACAAGGGAGTTCTTCGCGACAGTGCAGAACAAGCTCCATTATGCTGTTCACGGTATGACTGCCGCAGAGTTGATTGTAAGTCGCGTAGACTCCGAAAAAGTGGATATGGGGCTAACCACATACGCCGGTCATGCCGTTCTACAGAGTGATGTAACGATAGCAAAGAATTATTTAAGCCGCGATGAGCTTGCGGATCTAAACCGAATAGTCACAATGTTCCTCGACCATGCAGAGGATATGGCGCGGCAGAAAACACCGATGTATATGAGCGATTGGGTAGCGTCGCTCAATGATTTTTTGACTTTCCGCCGAAGAAACATTTTGCAAGGCAGTGGCAAGATTTCCAATGCGGACATGGAGCGACTTGTCCTAGCCGAGTATACCAAATTCCACGCACGCCGACTAAAAGCGCCGGAGCAGATAGACGATGACGGTACCATAATTGACGATTTGAATGAATCAGCAAAATCCTCCAGATAACTGAAAAAGTGAAAGGCAATCCTGTGTTTTCTTAATGGACCCGCAAACACAGGAGCGGGATCCTCTAAAGCGCACCACCACACCATCAATCGGCGTTTATAACGGTAACAATAAGTAATTTCCGTTATTTACAGAGCCATTAACAAACTTTTTCCTTTCCCCATCTTGACATTTTTCAATTCGTTATCATCATTGGGAAATGTACGTAAACCTGAGCGCATGAAAAATCCGGCGAAAATTAATAATAATAGAGGAGTCACAATATGAAAGCCAAGAAAGAAACCCGCAAATTCAAAACGGAAATCCAGCAGTTGATGAACATCATCATCAATTCTCTCTATTCAAACAAAGAGATATTTTTACGGGAATTAATATCCAATGCCTCCGACGCTATTGATAAACTACGCTTCCGCTCTCAAACAGAAGGTGAAATCCTGGGAAACGACAGCGAGTTCAAAATCAAAATCACTCCTGACAAAGAAAATGGAACTTTGGAAATCTCGGATAACGGCATCGGCATGACCTATGAAGAGGTGGTGGACAATATCGGCACCATTGCCCAGAGTGGAACAGCCCATTTTCTAAAAGTATCCCAGGAAGAAGAAAAAGCCGCCTCTCTTTTACCTGAATTAATAGGGCAGTTCGGTGTTGGCTTCTACAGCGCCTTTATTGTTGCCGACAAGGTAACCATCATTACCAGGGCCGCCGGAACCGACCAGGCCATAAAATGGGAATCCTCCGGAACCGGTTCTTATACTGTCGAGGAAACGGAAAAAGCAACCCGGGGAACGACGGTCATCCTCCAACTCAAGAAAGCAGAAAATGATGAGCAGGATTTCACCGGTGAATGGGTCATTCGCGATATCATTAAGCGTCACTCCGACTTTGTCGCCTACCCCATTGTCATGGACATCGAAAGAACAGAACCTGTTTTAGATGATGACGGGAAACCTGTTCCCGACAAAACGGAGAAGGTGATCCATGAAGAAACACTTAACTCCATGAAAGCAATCTGGTTACGGGACAAAAAGGAAATCACCGATGACGAATACAGGGAATTCTATCAGCATATTGGCCATGACTGGACGCCACCCTTAACCCATTTGCATGTAAAACTGGAAGGCGCAACGGAATACACCGCGTTACTTTACATTCCCGCACGGGCGCCCTTCGATTTCTTCTCAGGAATGGATAAGCACGGTGTCAAACTTTACAGTAAACGGGTATTTATCATGGACAACTGTAAAGAGCTCATGCCCTCTTATCTGAGCTTTATCAAAGGCGTTGTCGACGCTCCCGATCTTAATCTGAATATAAGCCGTGAAATTCTCCAACAGGATGTGCTGGTCAGAAATATTCGCAAGAATCTGGTGAAAAAGATCTTTGATCTCCTCGATGGTCTTGAGAAAGAAAAATATGATTCCTTTTTTGGTGAATTCGGCGCGATTTTTAAAACGGGCATTTCTACAGATTTTGAAAACAGAGAAAAGATTGCATCTTTACTCCGCTACAAAACCACCCATTCCGGCGGTGCATACGTCTCCCTCAAGGATTATATTAACCGCATGAAACCGGATCAGGAGAAAATTTTCTATATCACCGGCGAAAATCTTACTTCTCTCCAAAACAGCCCCCATTTGGAAAAACTGAAAGAAAGGGACTTCGAGGTCATTCTCATGACCGACCCCATCGACGAATGGGTGATGCGTGATCTCCGTGAGTTTGAAAAGAAAGTCTTCGTCAGCGCGGAAAAGGGTGATCTTGATTTGGAAAAGGTTGATGATCAGCAGAAGGAAGCATTCAGCTCCTTATTCCAGCATATTCAGACTCTTCTGCAGGAAAAAATAAAAGAGGTAAAGCCCTCCACACACCTGCTGGATTCCGTATCCTGCCTCTCCGGAACTGCTAATGACATGAGCGCCTATCTGCAAAAGGTACTTAAGGCAACGGGACAGGAAATACCTGTGGAAAAGCGTGTCCTGGAAATTAATATGGCCCATCCTTTCGCGGAGAAAATAAAAGCTCTTCACGAAAAAGATAAGGATGCACCAATGCTGAACGATTATGTCCAGTTGCTGTATGACCTGGCCATTGTTTCTGAGGGTGGCAAACTTGATAATCCCTCAAGATTCAGCAAGATGATCGGTGACCTCATGGTTAACGCTGAGGCACCAGCGTAAATGCTTTTCACGCCAAATCCGGCGGCGCAGAAGTCATTCTCGGAGATTCCTGCGTCGTCGATTCTTCCGTCACGGTGGCCATGATTCATCGCCCTATCGGCGATCAACTAAGCTGCTTTTTCGTTTGACGGGCTTTCCCTTGATTCACCAGTGCCTGTAATCCGCAGAGCCTCAAAACGGGATAATCTTTCTTTTCATGAACAAAACAGATCAAAAAACCAGAGAAATATATTAACCACTGGTCAATTTAAGCAGCGCTTCTTTAGAAATGGAATAAATAGACGCTTTCGTGATATTACAGCCCATAAAACTGATAAATACCATGTATTATCGGTAATAACGTCTGATCGGGTTTATTTTTATGGCAGGTTTTTATATCACCAGCGCCAATATGATGGAGATTCTCGCGGCCAGACTTGCCGATGTGCTGTCTGTTCCCTCGGCATCTCCCCTGTCTCCGGACATTGTCCTCATAAACAGCCACGGCATGGAACACTGGCTGTCCATGCAGCTGGCGGAGCATCACCACATCTGTGCCAATGTTGCCTTTCAATTTCCTCAGCCTTTTCTGATGAGTCTGATGGCCCGTGTCGCCGGTATTCCGGAAACGCAGGAATATCATCCCGATTTCCTGACATGGACCATCATGAATGATCTGCCCGTATTGTGCCGGGAGGGGAAGTTACCGGGCATTAACTCCTATCTTTTTACAGGACAGGAATTACATGAGACGAAACTTTATCAGCTTTCCCATCGCATGGCCCGCATTTTCGACAGATACATGGCCTATCGCCCGGAAATGCTCTCCTCATGGCAGGCGGGAAAGATAAACCATAAAGAGGAAGAGGAACAATTCCATATCTGGCGGTATATCGTGGGGAAGAAATCCTCTCCTTCCCCCAACACCTTACTTTCCCTGCTAAAACAAGAAACCGCCGCCGATGATTTAGGGAATACACTTATCCCGGAGCGCATTTCCCTGATCGGCATCTCCTCCCTGCCGCCCCTGTTGCTTGAGATTCTCCATGCCCTGTCCGCACAAACGGATATCCATCTTTTCCTCCTCAATCCATGCCGGGAATACTGGTCAGGCATCATGACCAATAAGGAAATGGCTGCAACCATCAAACAGTTCTCCAAGGGGAAAACGCCCGTAAGTGAGGAAGAACTTCTCCTGGAACAGGGAAATCCTCTGCTGGCCTCCATGGGAAAGACCGGCCGCGACTTTCTGACAGCGCTGGGGGATATAGAAGCCCATTATCATGATTATTTTGTTCTGCCCGGAGACGGAAGTCTCCTGTGCACCATACAGTCTGACATCCTGAATCTCATCAATCGTGGTAAAGACGGCACGCCCCGCCATCCTGTTGCCGAAGGCGACCGATCCCTGGAAATCCACGCCTGCCACAGCCCTGCCCGGGAAATAGACGTTCTTTATGATCGGATTCTTACCATTCTGGATAACGATAAAAGCCTTAATCCGCGTGATATTCTGGTAATGACTCCGGACATTGACGTCTATGCTCCCCTAATTAACGCCGTTTTTGGCCACACGGCGGAAGGGGACAGGAATGAAGACCACCCCTACCTTCCTTTCACCATTGCGGACCGGAAACATTCCTATGATAATCCCCTGACACAGGGATTTTTCAAGATTCTGGATCTGGCTGACACTCGTTTTGAGGCTTCCCGTGTTCTGTCACTCCTGGATAATCGGGGAATTCGTGAATGTTTTGGTATCACGGAAAGCGATATACCGAGGATACATACGTGGGTGGAAAAAGGAGGCATTCGCTGGGGCATTTGCAGTGACACCACGGAAACGGAAACCTTTCCTCCCGATCCGCAGCATACCTGGCGGCAGGGAATTGACAGAATCCTTTTAGGATACGCTTTCGGCGGGCAACAGACACGTCCTTTTATGGATATTGTCCCTTACGACGCCACAAACGATGAACATGGAGATCTGCTGGGCTGTTTCCTTAATTTCCTGGATCGCCTCTTTCAGGTGGCGGACAATTTCCGCAAATTCCATACTCTTGCCCAATGGCAGGAAATCATGACACATATTGTGCAAAATTTTTTGCAGGTGAAAGAACACGATTCCTGGTTCCCCCATTACGATTATCTCCTGAAAACCATTTGCCGCCTTGAAGACATCTCCCTTATTTCTTCGTTTTCAGGCTCTGTTTCTCTCAGTACCATCAGAAGTCATTTGCAGAATCATCTTAAAGCGTCCGGGTTCTCCGGTAATTTCCTGTCGGGAGGCATAACATTCTGCGCCATGGTCCCCATGTGCAGCCTTCCTTTCCGCGTCATCGCTCTTCTGGGAATGAATCATCTTCTTTTTCCCCGCGAGGGAAGCAAAATAAGTTTTGACCTCACGGAGCAGCGGCCCCGGCGGGGAGACCCCTCGGTACGTGATGATGATCGCTATCTCTTTCTGGAAACGATTCTTTCCGCCCGAGAAAAACTGATGATCTTTTATACGGGACAGAAGATCCGTGACAACACCACCATTCTGCCATCTCCTGTGGTCATGGAGCTTACGGACTATACGCAACAGGGTTTTTTTCTCTCCCGGGAAGCGCTCCCGGAAGGGCAGCAGGGGAATTTGTACGATCATCTGGTCACCCGGCATCCCCTTCATCACTTTTCACCCTCCTATTTTATGGAAGGCAGTAAAAATCCCAGTTACCGTCAGGAATACTTTTCCGCCGCTCAGGTATTGGCGAAAACCACCTCATCTCCGGAAAAACGTCCCTTTATTACGGTACCCCTGAAAACGGATTTTCCCGAGGGCGATAATATTCCCTTAACGGATATCCTTTCTTTCTTTCGTCATCCCTGCCGTTTTTTTGTGCGCAATATTCTGCATATCCATCTGGAAGAAAAGGGAAAAATCATTCCCGATACGGAACTCTTCTCCCTTACCGGACTTGACCGGTATATTGCCGAACAATCATTGCTGGAGCTGAAACTGAACAGTATACCCGATCATGATATTTATCAGATTCTCACGGCGGAAGGGAAACTACCCCTCGGAGCGGTGGGGCGAAAATACTACGAGTCCCTCAGCTATGAAGTGAATCTCTTCGTGAAACGCTTAGAGGAGCATGTTCCCCGGCGTACCAACGAAGTGGTCACCATCGACCTGCCATGGGGACACAGGCGGCTTGTTGGCCCCTTGCAGCTCTGGTCGCCGCAAGGGTTTTTCCTCTATCGTTATGCCAACTTGAAAGGAAAAGATTACCTGCCGGCCTGGATCCAGCATCTCATCCTGCAAGCCTCGTTTCCAGAAAAGACATGGGAAAACCATTCGGCCGGACGGGACACTTGGTATTATTGGTCTCCCCCGGACGAAAGCGCCGGTTTGCTGGCCAAATTGTTGGAATTGTTCCAGAAAGGCATAACCCACCCCTTGAAAATATTCCCCCAGGCATCTCTGATCTTCGCCCAGGCCTTATACGAAGGGAAATCTCAGGAGAAAGCCCTGCAAAAAGCCCGCAAAGCATGGGAACGGGAAGAAGAGAACGACCCTGCTTTAAAGCTGTGTTTTGAACAGGATTCATCCCCCCTTGATGATGACTTTACCGCCCTGGCCACAGAGGTGTTTATTCCCCTGCTTCATCATCTGTCCCCATGTTCCTTTACCAATGGCAGCACAAACAAGGAAAACCATGATGAACCTGCTCCCTGAGAGAGAAAAAACAGTTCTTTTGATCAATCCCTGGATTTATGACTTCGCCGCCTACGATTTCTGGATAAAACCCATGGGCCTGATGATGCTGGGTGCCATTCTACGGGAAAATGGTTTTCATGTTCTGGCGATTGACTGCCTGAACACAGCCCATGAAACGGGAAACACCGGCACCATCCGGCGCACCTCTATGGGAACAGGTAAATTCCCGAAAACATTTGTTCCCCCGCCGGATATTCCGGGCAACTTCTCCCGCCGTTACGGGCGTTACGGCATTTCCATCGCCGCCTTTCAGAAAAATCTCCACCGCATTCCCCGGCCGGACATGGTGTTTGTAACATCCATGATGACCTACTGGTATCCCGGCGTTTTTGAGGCCATACGCCAGGTGAAAAAGGTTTTCCCCCGTGTTCCTGTCGTCGCCGGTGGCCATTACGTCACCCTTTGTCCCGATCACGCCCCCTATTCAGGGGCCGATATTCTGATCCCCGGACCAGGAGAAAAGGCCCTTGGCCAGCTTTGTCACACCCTATTACACGAAGATCTCTCTTTTTTGCCCGATTTGGATGACCTGGACTCTTATCCCTACCCCGCCTTTGATCTTCTCCCCGAAAACACACAGATCCCCATTCTGACATCCCGGGGTTGCCCCTTCGACTGTACCTACTGCGCATCACATCTGTTGCATCCCTTTTTCCACAGACGTGATCCCCATAAGGTTGTCAAAGAAATTGAGTTCTGGTATACTCATCACGGCATAATACATTTTTCTTTTTATGATGATGCCCTTCTGTCCAAACCAGAAGATATGTTTATTCCCATGGCACGGGAACTTCTCGGAAGAAGGCTTCCCTGCCGTTTGCATTGCCCCAACGGGCTTCATCTGCGGGAAATAACAGAAGAAATTGCTACGCTTATGTTTAAAGCAGGATTTCATACTATCCGGTTTGGATTTGAAACATCCGATGTAAAAAGACAACGCAATACAGGAAAAAAGGTCAGTAATCATCATCTGGAAGAGGCCGTTTTCCATCTGCGAAAAGCAGGTTATAAAGGGAACGACATCGGGGTTTACCTTCTCTGCGGATTACCCGGACAGAGCTTTGAGGAAGTGCAGGAAAGTATGAATTACGTTCGCCTGTGCGGTGCCACACCCATTATTGCAGAATATTCACCCATTCCGGGAACGGCGCTTTGGAATGAGGCGGCCCTTTCGTCCCCCTTTCCCATAGAAAAGGAACCTTTTTTTCATAATAACACCCTTCTTCCCTGCCAGAGCGAAAAGTTAACATATGGCATGTATCGGCAACTGAAGGCTCAGTTACGCAACCAGGAAGGCAAAGAAACATTATGACCCATGGCAAAACTCCTCAAAACCGGCGACAGATCATGATCATTACCATCATCTTACTGGGATTTCTCCTCCTTCCTGTTCCCGTAACGGCAATGGATCTAACGAGCCGTGTGGAAAAATTCGTTTTGCCTAATGGTCTGGTGGTTCTGGTCATGGAACGTCACATAAGCCCAACCGTTGCCCTGTATATCCGCTATAAAGTGGGAGCAGCCTATGAGCAATCAGGCGAAACGGGAATGGCCCATTTTCTGGAACACATGATGTTCAAAGGAACGACTACTATCGGCACAAAACATCCGGAAGAAGAAAAAAAAATCCTCTCCCGGATAAGAGCACTGGGGCAGTTGATTGACCGGGAACGACAAAAAGAAGACAAGGCACAGCAGGAAAAAATAGCAGATTGGCAGCAGCAGATGGATACTTTGCAGGCAGAACACCGCAAGCTGTACATCCCTAACGAAATGGATCGCCTGTATACAGAAAACGGCGCCGAGTATTTCAACGCCAGTACATCACAGGACATGACAACCTATCTTGTCAGCCTTCCCACTAATAAAACGGAACTTTGGGCACGGATAGAAAGTGACCGGATGACCAATACCGTCTTTCGTGACTTTTATGTGGAACGTCAGGTCGTTCGCGAAGAGAGGAGGCAGCGAACCGAAGCTGATCCAAGAGGGAATCTTTACGAACAGTTCCTCGCCGCCGCCTTTGTGGCCCATCCCTACGGGCGGCCCGTCATCGGGTGGCCTTCCGATATGGAAAACCTTTCGGAAGAAGCCATGACATCCTTCCTGAAAAAATATTATATTCCCTCCAACGCGGTTATCGCCGTTGTGGGTCATGTTCATACACCGGATATAATGGAGCAAATCAAGAACTATTTTGGTGTAATTCCCTCGCATCCTGTTACACCGCCTGCCTTGACAAAAGAGCTGCCGCAAAATGGAGAAAGGCGTGTCCATGTGGTACGGGATGCCAATCCCACGTTAATGATCGGTTTTCATAAGCCGAATATTCCCCATAAAGATGACTATATCTTTGATTTCATAGAATCTCTTCTCAGCAAAGGGCGGACATCCCGCCTCCATCGCCGTCTGGTTCAGGAAAGCGGTATTGCCGAAGGAATCTATGCGGTCAACGGCATTCCGGGAAATCGTTATCCCAACCTGTTTGTCCTCATGGCCACGCCAAGGGCGCCTCATACTCACCGGGAACTGGAAGAACTGATCTATGAAGAACTTGACCGCCTGGCGAAAGAACCGGTCACGGAAGAGGAATTGCGAAAGATTAAGAGCCTTTTACGGGCCGATTATATCCGCGGCCTGGCCTCTAATGAACGGCTGGCGGAGCAGTTATCATACTTTGAAGCCATGGTTGGCGACTATCGCTACCTGACCACTTATCTTGATATGATGGAAACCATCACCGCCGCAGACATTCAAAAAGCGGCGCAGACGTATCTGACTCCCGAAAACCGGACGGTGGCGGTCATTATTTCTAAGGAAGAGAAGGAGAAGTAACGTAATTCGTTTTTTTATACTCACAGGGAATTAACCTGTTTAATAAGGATGACAGAATGATACTTTCAAAAAAGTTTTATCCCCTCGTTGCCCTGCTTTTTCTGATTCTTGGTTTTATCTCCCTGTCTGCGACAGCAGCACAACAGGAACAGTCTGACCGTGGATCTCGTCATCTTCGCGAATGCGTCCCTTCGATCCTGCCACTTCATGACGACTGCCCCGCCAAGGCAATAAGAAAGGAGCCTTCCTCCCCCAAAAAGGGAAAGACCGGAATGCTTCCTAAAAACCTGATTGCGCCTGACCGTATTGTTTATCCTCCTCTGGACTATCAAATCCCGACGGCTCATAAAATCACCCTGCCCAATGGCATTCATCTTTTCATTCTGGAAGACAGGGAACGGCCCCTGGTCGAAATCACCGCGCTGATCAGAACGGGTTCGGCCTATGATCCGGAAGGACGTGAGGGGCTTGCCAAGCTTACCTGCCGCGCCATGCGTTCCGCAGGCATTACGGGCATGGCAGGCGATGCCCTGGATGATCTTTTGGATCGCTATGCCATCAGCATAGCGTCTGATACCGACATGGAGATGAGCCGTTTTTATTTATCGGTACTGAAAGAAAATCTGCATACAGGTATGGATATTTTTTCCCGCATTCTGCGATCTCCCGTCTTTGAGGCAGGAAAAGTGCAGACAGAAAAGAACCTGCTCAAAGAAGGTCTGCGGCGGATCCAGGACAATCCGCAACAATATGCCTTCCGGGAATTCAGAAAGTATCTCTATAAAAATGATTCCCGGGGAAGGCAGGAAACAGAAACATCCCTCGATGCCATTCAACATGCTGACCTGGTTTTCTTCCATCAGAAAAATTTCTCCTCTGCCAATATGATGATGGCCGTAACGGGTGACATCACCCCCAAAGAAGCCGAAACGATGATTTCTTCCTGTTTCCCCAGCGCCGCTGCGGAAGGAAAACCTGCTCCTCTTCCGCCTCCTCCTTTCCCCGGAGACGGGACACCGATTTTTATTCCCAAAGAAACACCGCAATCCATCATTATCATGGGTTTT
>Ga0123353_10017455_pt1 | contig 10551 bp, 10 predicted proteins | sample TergutLab28metaG_3_FD_92763 | JGI IMG/M metagenome (GOLD analysis project Ga0123353, IMG submission 92763) | Labiotermes labralis P3 segment gut microbial communities from Petit-Saut dam, French Guiana - Lab288 P3 | ecosystem: Host-associated > Arthropoda: Insects > Digestive system > Gut ... | reverse complement strand
CCCCGCGAAACTCGGCATGGAAGAGGAGGAAAGCGTGGTCTACATGGCCGTCACGCGGGATTATTCCGGCTATATGCTTTTCGCCTTCGATAACGGCAAGATCGCGAAGGTCGAGCTTTCCGCCTATGCCACCAAGACCAACCGCAAGAAGCTCATCCGCGCCTACAGCGACAAATCCCCCCTGGCGGCGGCGCTGCATCTCCCGGCCGACGGCGACTGCCTGCTGTGCGCGAGCTCGGGGCGGGCGCTGCTGTTTCACTCGGGCGCAATCGCCCCCAAGACCACCAAGGACACCCAGGGCGTGGCAGTAATGACCCTGCGCAAAAATCACCGCGTGGTCGACCTGCACGCCTACGTGGAGGGCGAGCTGAAGACCCCCGCGCGCTACCGCACGAAGAACCTGCCCGCGGCTGGGGTAATTGCCACGCCGGAGGAACGGGGGATGGTGCAGGTAGGGCTGGATATAACCTGATCCGAATCGTGCAAGAATCCCGGCCTCGGGCCGTATCCCTGTAGGGCGAGGCTTTGTCCCGCCGAGATCATATTTCATAGGCATAAGGAGGCCACACCATGCTCTCAATCGGCCTGATCTCAAAATGGCACGTCCACGCCAATGGCTACGCCAAGGAACTCAAGAACGATCCACGCGTGCAGATCACCTCAGTTTGGGACGAGGACCCCGAACGCGGTGCGGCCTGGGCGCAGGAGCTTGACGCGTCGTTTATCGCGGACTATGACGAATTCCTCGCAAGCGATATCCAGGCGGTGGTATGCGACAGCGCGACGACTCAGCATGAGAGGCTACTCACCAAAGCCGCGCAGGCGGGCAAGCACATCTTTACGGAAAAGCTGCTCGCGCCCACGACGAAGGAGGCCGAGGCCATCGCCGAAGCCGTGCGCAAAGCGGGCGTGACCTTCACGATTTCGCTGCCCTGCAAAGGCAGCCCGCAGGTGCTGTATGCCAAGCAGTTGATAGACGAAGGCAAGCTGGGCCGGGTGACGGGGGCGCGCTTCCGCCGCAGCCACGGGGGCGTGAGCGGGGGCTGGCTGCCGGGCTACTGGTTCAAGGTGGAGGACTCCGGCGGCGGCGCGCTGATGGACCTGGGCGCCCATCCGGTGTACGTGCTGGGCGGCCTTTTCGGCGTACCAAAGCGGGTAACGGCCCTGATGACCGAGCTGTTCGGCACGGGCAGCGATGAGAACACCATAGCCCTGGCGGAGTTCGAGGGCGGCATCCTGGGTACGATGGAGACCGCCTTCGTCACCGGCGGCGTGCCCGACCTGCTGGAAGTCTATGGCACCAAGGGTGCTGTCTATGTGCGCGGCGGCGAGGTGGTTCAGAACATCGGCAACGGCATGGAGGCCGTGCCCCCAGAGGCCCTCCCCGCAGGTAAACCCGGCCCCCTGTCACAGTTCATCCAGGCCTGCCTGGACGGCGTCGCGGAACCCGAGGGCCTGGGCCTGGAGGACGGCCTGCTGATGACGAGAATCACCGAGGCGGCGTACGCTTCCGAGAAGAGCGGAAAGACGGTTATGATGTAATGGACACAGGCCTTGACCGCTCCATCCCCCACATCGGGGTCCTTATGGATAAAACCGACACGGCCGAGTATCCCCGGCATACGCTGCCGGCGGGCTACGCATTTTCGCATTATAAGCCAGACCTTGAGGCGCAGTGGGCCGCGCTGCACTTTGAGGTCGGGCAGACTGATTCACTGGAAGAGGCAGAAGCCATATTCAAAAATGACTTCGCGGGCAGGGATATCGGGCGTATGCTCTTTGTCTTGGATCAGAATAACGAGCTGGCCGGAACCGGCTGCCTGTGGGACGGAAATCATTTCGGGACAACCCTCCAACGGCTGCACTGGATCGCCGTATCGCCGCGACACCAGGGCAGGGGCATTGCCAAAGCCGTCGTGTCGAAGCTGCTGGATGTGTACAACGAGCTTGGGTACGCCGATTATATCTACCTGACCTCGCAGACATGGAGCTATCGGGCGCTGCGCCTGTACATGGGCTTCGGGTTCCGGCCCTACATGGGTGAAAAGCCGCCGAACTGGCACGCCGTGGATTTCACGCAAGAGAAAATTGAGGCATGGCGGAGGATCTATGGAAAACTCAACGAATATGAGAATTGACCCCGCCTTTTACGCCCGGGACGTCCTCGACGCCGCCCCCGCCCTGCTGGGCAAGCTGCTTTGCCATCGCCTGCCCGGCGGCGCCGTCCTACGGCGGCGCGTTACCGAGACCGAAGCCTACCGCGGCGAAGACGACACCGCCTGCCACGCCCGGGCGGGCGAAACCCGCCGCACAGCCGTGATGTTCGGCCCCGGCGGGTTCAGCTATGTCTATCTGTGCTATGGCATACACAGTCTGCTCAACATCGTCACCGGCGCGGACGGCCAGCCGCAGGCGGCGCTCATTCGCGGCGTGGAGGGCCACCCCGGCCCCGGGCGTGTGACGAAGGCCATGTCCATCGATTGCTCTCTGAACGGGCTTGACATGCGCGTATCGGATGTACTCTGGCTGGAGGACGACGGCTTCACGCCTGCTTCGATTCTCACCGGCCCCCGGGTGGGCATTGGGTATGCCAGCGCGGAGGACCAGGCGAGGGCGTGGCGGTTTATGATGGGGGAGTAGTAGCCTCTATCGCGCCGCATTGAATCCGGACCGGGTGTAATTCCCCACGGCTTGCCGTGCGGCACGGGTCCAGGGTCTTGCCCTGGGGTTCATATCTTTCACTATTAACACAGTAGGAGATCCCTTTGACCAACCAACGGAAAGAAAAGCTATCCGCCCTGTGTCTCTTCCTCACCTCGGCCATCTGGGGCTTCGCCTTCGTGGCGCAGGTGCAGGGCATGGAGTTCATGGGTGCGTTCACCTTCGGCGGGGTGCGTTTCGCCGTGGGAGCCCTCTCGCTGCTGCCCGTGATCCTGCTTTTCGAGCGCAGACGCGGCACGCCCGGCGAGGCCAAACAGACCCTGTGCACCGGCGCGGTGGCGGGGGTGGTACTATTCGCAGCCAGCACGCTGCAACAATACGGCATCCTGCTGACGCAATCGGCAGGGAAATCCGGATTCATCACGGGACTGTATACGGTGCTTACGCCGCTTTTCAGCATCGCGCTGGGGAAAAAGCCCGGCCTGCTCACGGGCCTGGGCGCGGTTTCGGCCTTCGCGGGGCTGTATTTCCTCAGCGCGCCGGAGGGCCTGGGCCACGTGAGCCTGGGCGACGTGCTGCTGGTGGGCGGCGCGGTGTTCTGGACCGTGCACATCATGGTGGTGGACGCCTTCGCGCCCCGGGTGCGGCCCATACGGTTTTCGGCGGTGCAGTTCGCCGTATGCGCCGCGTTAAGCCTGCTCGCCATGGCCCTGTTCGAGCAGCCGACGCCGGGCGCGCTGTGGGCGGGGCGTTTTCCGCTGCTCTACGGCGCGCTGCTGTCCGTTGGCGTGGCATACACCCTGCAGATCGTGGGCCAGCGCCATGTGGAGCCCTCCAGGGCGGCCATCATCTTCTCGCTGGAATCCCTGTTCGCGGCGCTGGGCGGCTTTTTGTTGCTGCGCGAGACGCTCGGCTGGAAGGGCTATCTCGGCGGCGCGCTGATGTTCCTCGGGATCTTGCTCTCGCAGGTGAAAATCAAAAGGAAAGATAAGGCAACGCGTCTTGCTTGATGGAAAATCACTGCATTGCCCTTTCCGTATACTCGTGCAACAACCTGATATATAATTTGTAGTCCTCCAGCCCCACCCCCGGCGGCGTCTGGTGGTCCACCGATGGTACGAACCCGCCCGCGCGCATCAGCGGCAGCAGGCGCTCGAACTCCGCGCGCATGGCGGCCTCGCCCTTGTCCATCACCATTTTGTCGAAGCCGCCGAGCATCTTCAGCCCGGGATTTTGTGCGCGCAGATCATTTACATCCACGCCGGACTGGCGCTCCAGCGGGAGCAGGCCCTCCACGCCGCAGTCGAGCAGCCAGGGGACGAGCCTGTCCACAAGCCCATCTGTATCGACGAAAAAAGGCACACCGTGGCTACGCAGGGATTTCGAGAGCTCCAGGTAATAGGGCCGCAGGAATTCATCGAAGCAGGCCTTCGAGAGCATCGGTCCGTGGTTGTAGGACATATCCTCCATGAAGGAGAGCAAATCGGGCCGCAGGTATTCGCAGACACGCTCGATGGCAGTCAGATTGAATTCCAGCAAATCCTGATTGATCCGATGCATCAACGCCGGGTAGTCGTAGAAGGCAAAAAGGTGGCCCTCGATGCCGAACAGCCGCCGAGGATACCAGAAGAAGCCGTTGAGGATGAACCGCACGGTGAATTCACCGCGCTCGTGGGCGGGGGCGAGGCGCTGCGCTTCGCGCGCGGCACGCTCTATGGCCTCCCGGGAAAAGAGCCGGGGCCGCAGGCGCCCGTAATCGGCTTCGTCCCGGATCGGCTCGGCCCCGGGGTCCGCGAACAGGTTACGCATGATGTCCAGTCCGAAATGGCGCAGGGAATCCTCCCAGCCCATTTTGGGCAGGCCTTCGGTTTCCCAGCGCTGGATGGTTTTGTCCCACCAGGCGGCCCACTCAATGCGGGGCAGACGCATGGGGCCATGCTCCTGCTCCGCAACTGCGGGCGGGATTTGCAGAGCGGCGGTGAAAATGGAACGGGGGGTCATGGGCGGCAATCCCTTCTTTTGTTGATGCGCGGGCGGCTTGACGGAAAGTATGGAAATCTGCATAAAAAGGGCTTGACAAAAAAATTTTTTGTGCTACAATAGTAAGGTCTTTCAAACAGGATGGGAAAAAGACAGGGGAGAGTTCCCGAGTGGCCAAAGGGAGCAGACTGTAAATCTGCCGTCAGTGACTTCGGTGGTTCGAATCCACCCTCTCCCACCATGAAAATCCGGGCAAGCCCTTGAGCATCAAGGCTTGTCCGGTTTCTCTTTTCCCGGAGCAAACCGACCGGCCCGGCAAATGTTGGATGGTTTTGTAAGTGTGCGGAAATCAGTCTTATACTGCAATATATATTTAATACGAATCCGCAATTAGAAGCATAGCAGAATGCAAACAAAAAATTATGATATATGATTTTTTGTGCAGCATGATGCGCAATGCTTCTTGCAGCGGATTGGTATAATTATATCATACTGCGCATTTGAAAGGCAAGAATTTTCTGCAATATCGCACTAATACTACTCCGCAAATAGAAGCATAGCAGAATGCAAGCAAAAAGCTTTGGCGTATGGTTTTTTGCGCAGCATGATGCGCAATGATTCTTGTTGCGGAGTAGTATAATTAGTGCTTGAACCCTAGCGTTCACTAAAATGCATAAAGCAACACCTAAATAATATCTTGACATCCACGTCCATACGCGCTATAATACATACTGCAGGGATAACTCTGCTCAACTAAATACCTACGCAAATTCGAGCCTGCAACCTAAAGCCCCCGGCTTCCAAATGTCTCCCGCAGGAGACGTTGGAGACGGTTGCCATTGGTACAGGGCCATTGCGTATGATTGGAAACGATCATGCGTTCCGCACCCACCCCAATGAATCTACGGATTCGTCGGGGACATCCCGGGGACCCCGGGGAAGGGGAATTTGAGAAGAAGCTGCGTTCACACCCCCCATCACTGGAGGGCAATTATAAGGTGTGGATCGATTCTTCGGTCTGCGCCTTTTCGTCGCTCGCTGTGTTCTTTCAAAATTTGAACAAGGAGATTGTACTATGAAGCACATCAGGTACATACTGGCGGCTCTGGTGGCCTTGGCAGTGGTTTTTGCGTTGGCCGCGTGCGGGGACAGCCTCGGAGAAGAGGCGGCGTCAGCGGATACAACCACACAGACTTCAATTGAGACAGAGGCCTTCTTGTTCTCCATGCCTGAGCTGCCGGCAATCACAACGGCGGATACACTCGTGCAGCCTGCTGCGGCTTCCGCTGCGGCCGCGGCCACAGCAAACACAACAGTGTCCACGACCAGCACGGCCAAGCTGTGCGCCGCATCGCAGACAACCATGGCAGCCAAACAAAGCGCGTCATCGCAGGCAAGCGAGGCCACGGCAACCAAACCCAACCCATCATCCACGGCTGCGACGACCACGACGACTGTCACCAAATCCACAACTGCGGCTACAACCACTACGACCACTACGACCACTACGACTACCACTACGCAGGCAAGGCCATCAAGCGTCAACGTCACCATCGCGAATTTACAGGCGGTAGGAAAACCGGTCACGATGTCCATGACCTTTACCGATTCCATCGGACAAACCAGCACCCGCAGTTACACAGGGGTACGGCTGAAAGATTTTCTGGCGGCTCAGGGTGTCCCCGTATCTTCGCTGCGCGGCGTGACCATCCGAACCAGCGACGCAAAAATGCCGGATACCGCCATCGCCTCCAGTGTGTTTTTATCGGACAATACACTTCTGGCCTGGTCGGAGGACGGCGGCGCGCTACCGGCCCCACGCCTTTGCCCCGGTGACAGCAACCACGCCGGTGATTACATCAAATATGTCGTCTCCATCGGGCTGACATATTAGCAAATGCGTCATGCGGGTGGCCACACCTGTTTTGATACAACCAAATTTCATTCATGAAAGGAAACAAACACATGCAAGCAATCTGGGATTTCATCATCACCCACGCGAAAAACTTCTGGGCGGGCTTTTTGGCCGTTCTTGTCGCCGTCCTGACGTTCTTCGGCATCAACACCAGCAACTGCAGCGCGCTGCCTCCAGTTACCACCACCACCACCGCGATCGTAACGACCACGGTCGCACCTACCAAAGCCCCCGTGACCATCAACAGCATTGGCCGCAGCGATACAATGGCCGTATTCGCCGGGAGCGCGGAAGAAGTGACGCAGTTGTGCAAGTCTACCAATGCCATTGGCGTCGCTACCGAAAGGACTTTCACGGGCGTTGCGCTGAAATGGTTCTTGGAGATGAGCGGCGTGAACCTCAGCGAGATCACCGCCGCTGCCACCCTCGTAGCGACAGCCCCGCACAACGACCCCGCCCGCCCGGACATCGTGGTCACGTTCAGCTATGCCGAGTTTATGGACGACACGACGCTGCTGGCGTGGTATCAGGTGGATGGCGGCAACATCGACCTCGACCCGATGCGCATCGTGCTCGCCGACGCGCTGTCGGGCAAATTCGTAACAGGCCCCACGAGCCTGACGCTCAACTACAACGCGTAAGGAGCCTATATGACCAGGAAATTTTTCGCGCTGACACGCGTTTGCGCGCTGCTGCTTGCGGTCTGCATGGGGCTGGCCCTGTTCGCCTGCGGCAGGGAAGAGCCGGCTCCGGTAGACGATATCACAATCATAATCGGTGATGTCACTGTTACGTCCGCGCAGCTGCGCAACGGTTTCGAGCAGACGGAGCTCGAAGCGCTCTCCGTCAACTCACTGGGTGAGCAACGGCAGCGGCAGGCCAAAGGCGTGCTGCTGGAGACCATCCTGCAAGAGCACAACAAATCACAGATGGACTACGCCTGCGCTGAAGTTACCTCCGAGGATGGCTACTCCATCGCCATCCCCGGCGATGTTCTGCGCGGGCGGGACATCCTTATCGCCTATGAGCTTGACGGTGAAATCATCGAACCCCGTTTGGTTGTCCCGGAGGAACGCGCCATGTATTGGGTGAAAAATGTGCGCGGCATTGAGCTTATCGCCCAGGCCGCTTCCATAGAAATCACCCGCGAGGTGCCTCTCAGCGATCTGATTGACCAACTGAGTGACTCAATTGAAGGTTATAAATATTATGACGCCAACTGCAAAGCCCTGCCCATCGCCCTATTGCTGGAAGCCGCCGAAGCCGATCCAGTTGACTTCGTTACAATCATCGCCGCTGATGGTTTAGTGAAAACCGAGCGATACTCAACGTTCAAAAGGCAAATGCTCGTTTTTGAAGGTACGCCCGATGCGCCGCTGTTCATCGGACCGGATTTGCCCGAGGGTATGCGGGTGAAAAACATCGAAAGCATTCAGATAGGCGGGGTGCTGCTGACATGAAACAAGTCATTTCGTTCATGATTGCGGCCACGCTGTTGTTTTCGCTCACAGCCTGCGGCGGCTCCTTCGAGCGCGTTCTGCACCTGGAGGGCGATGCGGAAGCCTACACGTTCACCACCCGACGCTATGAACAGCCCATGGATCTCGCACAGCATTTTGCGGAACATATAGAGACCCGCGCGGAAGAATTCGATCTGCTGCTCGTTGGCTCGGACGGCCTGATCTCCCGCGTTTCCGGCGGTGATTTGACGGGCTGTACGCTCGTATTCTCTAGAGAATTTAACTGGGAATTTCGCAGCGAACTGCACCCTCCCCCAGCAAATATCAAGAATCTGGCCAGCATTGTGGTTGTCAGCACATCGGATGATCCCCGCACCATGCGCTTCATCAACGGCGATGAAGTGCAGGTTATTACTGCCGGGCAACTGCGCCTGCGCGATTATCAGCGTGTGTTGCAGGAGGAGGGTACTGGCAACAACAACGACCGCAGCGTCACGGTATACACCACGCAGCGGCGGGTGCCCCTTGCAAATATACTGGAAGATGACAGCTTTGCTGCGATGGGCTTCACCGGCGAAACGATGTCCTTTCGCGGTGACGCCTACTTGGTAAGCGACCGAAACGCTGTCAACCTCCATCTGCCGGATGGCCGCATTTTGCGTGATCTCGCCGGGGTGATGGCCGATGCACCGGGATTTCTTATCACCGAAACCTACCACGATGCCCTGCGATTCCTTGAACAGGGCGAACGCGTTATGGTGTTCAACCTTGACGGCTTTGGCTGGGATATGCTGCAATATGCGCCCTATATCAGCTCTCTGGAGCCGCGCCGCGCGCTGGCCTGCTACCCGCCGATATCCCCCGTGGGCCTTGCCGCTATGATCACAGGCGTGACCCCGGACAAAAATGGCATACAGAGCCGTAATCAACGCGAGCCTATTGTCGAGGATTTATTTGCCGCAGCGGATCAACTCGGCAAAACCGGCGTGAATATCGGGGGCGGAGCTTCGGTGATCAAGACTAGCCTGCGGCCCAAACTGGCCCTTAGTGATGCGGACGCGTTCATGCTTGTCAAGCAGGCCCTGGCCGATCAACCTGATTTGCTGTTTATCCATTTTCATGGGATCGATGACACTGCGCACGCGCACGGCCCCCACGCCGAGGAAACCAATCAGTATATCGCTGAGATTGATGGCTATGTGCGCAATCTTGTGGAAGGCTTTGATGGCAGAGTGATTATTGTCGCTGACCACGGGCTGCGCGAAACGGAGGATGGCGGGAACCATGGACTGTTTTTGCCAGAGGACATGGTTGTGCCGTATGTAGTCAAGTAACGCATTCGTGCCAGCGGGGCCACGTTCGAGCGCGAACGGGTCCTGTTTGTCATTAACTGGCGGCGGGATGTGACAAGCAGGGAGGTTGTGCGGTATGGCGGGCGGTTTTATGATATTACGCGGATAGATTGCTTTGAGGGGTATAAACTCGCCGTCAATAAGCAGATTGCTTACTTGTACATCATCATTTTGGAACTCTGGCGGCAGGGCAACGGCATTGTGCATATCAAATTCAAGAACTGTATTTATGTTTTTTGGCATAAAACCCACACAAAAGGCTCTCCATCCTCTTGCTCCTTTTCATCAAAAGTATTCAGGATTTGAAACCCTGCATCTGTGAGCATTTTAAGATTTTCAACCAAGCCAAAATGACTGAAAGCCATACCCGGCCCGCCTGCCCAACCTTCATCAATGTCAAAGTCTGTATCAGAAGCGCGCTCGTTTACCGTAAGTAAAAAGACACCGCCGGGTTTTAATAAATCAGCCCCTTTGCGTAACAAAGCTGCTTGTTCTATTCGTGGAATATGCAAAAGACTGTATAACATTATCAGGCCGTTATAGCTTTCATCAGGCCAGATAAAAGATGTAAAATCGCCAAATATCCAAGTGATGTCCGGCAGATTTTCTATTCCTTAACAAATATGCTTTGCTGAACACTCAACCGCAATCACTTTCATTCTTTGCTGTAATAACCAACGGGCAAAAGGGTCTCCCGTTCCCGCGCCCCAATCAACGATGATGCTGTCTGTATCAAGCAAATCAATAAAACATTTCAAGATTTTTTCTTGCCAATCCGCAGGTTTTTTCCGCACACCATAAAGGGCGTAATAATCGCTCTCTTGGTAACCGCGCTTCACTACTTCACGCATATCTTTGCTCTTTGCGTTCTCAAACACGTTCTGTTCGTCTGCCATTATGCCGCCCCTCTCTGTGAAATCCAGCGTCTTCATTATATCAAACAAGCCACTATATAGCAAGAGCTAGGGTGAAATGTTTTGCCGTAACGCGGCGTATCGTTGAGGATTATTTTGCAGAATCAAACGACAAATAAGCGACAAATAAGGGCCGCGCTTTCGCGCAGCCCTTATTTATAGCCATTTTCTTAGAACCACATCCAGATCCAGCCGAACAGGAAGATGAACAGGATCCAGTTCAGGAAGTTCGAATCGTACCTGGTGGTGAAGATCTTTTTCTTGTTGTT
>Ga0123353_10017453_pt1 | contig 10551 bp, 10 predicted proteins | sample TergutLab28metaG_3_FD_92763 | JGI IMG/M metagenome (GOLD analysis project Ga0123353, IMG submission 92763) | Labiotermes labralis P3 segment gut microbial communities from Petit-Saut dam, French Guiana - Lab288 P3 | ecosystem: Host-associated > Arthropoda: Insects > Digestive system > Gut ... | reverse complement strand
AGTCAAGTGTTTCCCTTTCTGCAAGACTGGTGATGAGGCTGTGAACTTTGGTTGTGCACATTGTGAGATATCCCACATGTTTCAGGAGCCATGTCAATATGTCTGTTACTGTTCTACTGTTCTTAAGGAGAAATGTCTGTCATTGCCAGATTGTAATATAATTTGATGTTCATTCAGTATTAACAGTCTGGGGCAGTTGTCTAACCAGGGGCACAAAAGGGACAATTGATTGCTCCCACCATCCTTCCCACTTCCAAGCTGCCAAAGTCACTGATATGTCATTAACTCATATCAATGCAAATGTCTTATTTTTATATAACATTTTGCATGACAACTACAACAGTATTGAGGTGTAAAAAGTGTTGTGACATAAATATGCTGAAATATTTAAGTGAAATTTAAACATTCTGTCTGCAGCCTGGTTCAGTGTTCTAGGTGGGTACCATAGTAGTTTACTGCTTAACATTAAGCTGTAAACAGTGCAGTTAGAGCTTATTTGTATATTGTTATATGGTGCTAGTAATAAAGTATTACTTTAATCACAGGACTTCTGTTTCCTTTGCAATGCCCATGTGCATGCCTTTCCATAGTGACTGATTTCAGAAGCTGCAGTATGTCAGCTGACATTCTTTATTTAGTCTTCCCCAAAGCATCTAGACCAGCTCTGGAGCCTTCTGTCCAGTGGATAAAGTTGGGAGGGTGTGAACCTGACCACACCTCTACTTAGTGCAGAGGTGAAGCATGGTGCTGTACCACCCCCATCTTATATGACTTCATGAAATAGTGCATCATCACAGATACAACTTTACCATTACCATAATTGAAATCTCATCTCAAAACTCTGCATTGCTTCATGTACAGTGATGTGTTGTTTTGCTAAAAATTATAATAAAAAGGTGAAGTTGTCCCTGTTCCACACCGTGAAGGCGTACAGGTAGGGATTTGGTTGGCTTTTTTTGAGTTTTAAACAGCTTTGTTTCATTGTCCTGCAGAATTTGGTTCAGGATGCCAGTGCTCCTGTGTTTTTCCAAACCATAAAAATATGATAGTTTGACTTTCCCAGGTTGGGAGAAAGTATCTAGGAGTACGACATCCATCAACCAGCCACTCACGGGAAAGCACAGGAGAGATGTATAGATTAGTGATTAGTCACAACTAAGACTGCAAAGAATGAGGAACTGATATGCAAAGGACAATCAGTAAGTGCACTGGATGCCTGAGTTGGAGTATTCTTCCCATTATTATTATTACCATTATTTAATTTTTTATGTTATAATTTTGTATCTTGATTTTGTACTAGCATTAATAAATTACTCTGCTCTTTCACTGCATGGTGGATTAAAAATTTTATCTTTCAGCCCATCAATTAAATGCTGTTAAATGTCCTTTTTTTTTTTAATGGGATCACTGTGTATAGGGGATTACTAATTGTTACCTTGGCCCTGAATGGAGGGGAGCAATAAACTTCATTCCCTGACTGCTTTACCCCTTGCAAGGAACCCCAGTATGCACTGAATAGGAGGCTGGGTGGGGCCCAGAGCTGATGTTGACATCCTGGAGATAAGAAATATCTCTTTCCTTTTATTTAAACCCTGGATTGTCCAGTCTATCCTAGTGACTATGCCAAACATGAATAATTTCTATTTCAATGAATGGTCACATAGAACACAAGAAAAACAGGACTACATAATTCACATTATTAGCAGGTTGTGAGCTTTTATTATTGTCTGTCACTCTTTACATACAAGAATAAACAGTGCTGTCACAGTAGCCCTAGCAACTGGAGCGAGAACTTGTGACTTACACAGAGATAAATGATAATGGTGGGGTTAGGGAAAGGGTTTACAAGGAAATTAAACAAACCATATATTTAAGCACCAGTTTATTATTGTTGAATTAGTCAACATTTGTCACTACAAATCTTACCCTTTCAGTACTAACTTCTCAGGAAGCATCTATGTTTAGTTGCTTGAGAATTCCAAGGAACATTCTTAAAGGCCACACACACACACATGAATTGCAGTTTGACATAAGTTTATGGCCAACTTACTGACCATTTGGCAGCAACCTTGAAAAACAAACCTCTCTGGTCACATCAAATATGTCAACTGCACTGCTGATACATAACTGCATTGTGTGTCATATACTGAAAACATGGCTATACAAGCAGTTAGTACTCATTTGCAGGACATTCTGGAAAATTATTTCTCCAACAGCTGTTCACCATCTGCATAACATGAGATTACACTAGATAACTACAATAAAAACTATGTACAACAATATATTTTTGTCATGGCAAAGGTCCAGAGCCCCATTAAAAAGCACATTTACATTTTCATGACAAAGCCTTCTAGGCCATCAACAATTCAATGGGACTGTGAACCAGAGGCATACTGTGTGTTGTAGCAACACCTCCACCAAAAGCAAGCAGTCAGCATGGAGGAGCAAGATGTGGAAAAAGTGTAAGTGCTTGAAATCAAAACCCAATGCTTAGTATACCCTGATTCAGCATCAAAACTTGGTGCCTGGCTGGAGAATTTAATATGGGTTTGAACTGTCAGGCTTACTACAAGCTGTGTTGAGGCCTTGAACTGAAATAATCCCAAGCAGATTAATACTAAAATGTGGACTGCATCCAATGTTGTAAGTTTCACTTCAGATATAATCATATTTGTAAATACAAGACTGAAAGTTCAAATACAGAGTTTTCTACAATTTATATCACCCTACGAGCATATCTTGTACTACCTCATTACTTGCAGCTTTAACAGTATCACTTAGGAAAAATGAGTACCTAATCACAAATCTTTAATTCTCCAAGCACCAGTTAATATTGTATAATGGTGATGTATTAGCAAGTGCAAGGCCTAGTGATGCTGATGTATATGATGTTATGAAGTTTAAATGATACTTCTAGCTACTGAAATCAGGGGAGGTAAAAGACTAGTCTGAACTGAAGCCTATATTCAAAATATGTCACAGTGAACAGCCTCTTCCTGCTTCAGAGAGATCACCTTCTCCCAGTCACAGTTCAGAATAAACAGTTCAAGATGTATGTGCTACTGTAACTTGAGGCTTGTGACATGACATCAATATGTACAGGGACAAGACCTCTATAAATGTCAGTTGCTATGTCTGGCTTACTGTCAATGTTCGGAGGGTAGAACCTCACCCTGAAGGCTCCTAAAGTATAGCACATACTCTTGCTACCATTAACTCACATCATTTACTTGAAGTATTATTACTTTAAAATACATTGCCACTCAAAGGAAGAAATTGGTACAGAACATGTAGTATTTCTAAACAGATAGGGCATAAGTAGCTTGACTATGCTGTCTTTCAATTAAAGTTGCAATTATTCTGATACATGAACAGACATTTCCCAGTAAAGGCAGTACATTTCTCTCGTGAACCACATCCAGACCAGCTCCGTGACTGACCCTCCTACCCACTGGATACCAGTAACTTTTCCCAAGGGCAAAGTGATTTAAGTGTGAAGCTGACTGCTCACTTCCCCTCTAATGCTGTTGTTGAAGATGCATGGAGTTATATCTCTATTCTCCCACACATCTTCATGGAATGGTGCTTAATTCAGCACAAAACAGATATTTTTAAAAACAAAAACATCCTCCTTGGCTAAAAAGAATTCTTACTGTAACAGAAATGACTGCAAAATTTCGGTTTCTCAGAGCAGTGATGCTGCAGATTATAATTTTCTGGGCTGTCATGCCATATCAGTTGTAAAACAGTCACCTGTATTTTTCAGGTGCTGGGATTCTTTGAAATGTTGCTAATGGTTCACCAAATAGCACAGCATAACTTCCCAGGAAGCTTAAATCTGCAATGAGAATAAGTGTCTGAAAAATACAGTCTGATTTTGCCAATGAGTTTTTAAACCTACTGCAAACACACAAGTCTGTCTGAAACAGGCACTCTGCTTTCATTATCTTGTTCTCTCCATGAACAGCAGAGAAGTGGCTGCAGTGTTACTTACCCACCACCAAACCCAGGTTAAGTTAACTTGCTCCCTTTCCCACACAGCATCAATTATGACAAAACATACCACTGAACTACTTGGGTATAGATGTCTTTTCACTGAATAAGTGAATGGCAGGCTTAGACAGTGGAAGATTCTAATTATTTCTTGTACGAGGCAAAGCTTGACAATCCATTGTGGAGTACACTTTGCATCTTCTTGCTTACACCCCTTCCAAAAATAACCATGACATTCTATACCTTCATCCTAACAAATATTTATTGACGAATAAAGCAGGGTAAAATTTTGTCCGTCTCCACGAGGTGTAATTTTTTACTTCTGACAGATAATACATGTAAGTTAATTAATCCAAACATCCAGTTTCAACAATCCATGCATCTCAAATTTTTCTGACTGAGGAAAAGGTTTAAATAGCTGTGTGGTGGGGCAAATTTTTGTGTATTGCAACACCTAATTTGATTCTTCAGGGATTGACATCATGTCCACATTCAGTACATTTTGTCCATTTGAAAAGAGAAAGGACCTCACTGCGTGTGTGAACATTTGCCAATCCCTTGATAACAGATGCCAACAGATGTGTTGTCAAATGTCATCAGTTAATGATTAAATTAAAAATATAAAAATAAACGCGTTTTAAATATGTTAGCAACATATAACAATGATAGAGGAGGACTACAAGATGACACCTCGTAAGTATGGCACAATTCTTTCTTCATGCTTGGGCAGCCTGCCAAGCCATTCAAATAATGTGCACAATTCTAACATTGACAGTGTCTGTTATAAATGGCTGGAAGAAGAACAGAAGAAGTTGCAAGCACCAACAGTTTTGTGAGTGTTACATTTGTGTAGGCAAGATTCTTTACTGAAAGACACAAACCACCATGGCAATGGTGCAGCTGTAACATGAGATGGTCATAGAAAGCCATTACGACTACTCTCCTTTGCAAGGAGAAGTGTGCAAGGGCTGAGTTGTGTACAGGAATGTGAAAGTGGGTTTGACTTTCAAACACCTGTGCACCATGTTCTGTTGTATCCATTCTCTGGCACAGGGTATCAACTAGTAGCTAACTTAACTGCTGTGGCTATATGCAGTGTTGGTGTACGGACCACTGTAGATTGAGCTACCAGTGGTGGATGCATCTTTTCTGCGTCGGCGACGTGCCAGTAGAATCAAGATTGCAGCAATTACAGCCAACATTAAGACCAGGCCAGCAATTGCAATACCAATGGCAAAGTTGCGTTGTGAGATGCAAATGCTGTTTGGGTCCTCAGGTGTCTGAAAATTTGATAAATTTCACAAGTTGAAGGAATATTCATGTTACAAGAAAAAAATATATGTTCCAATTTTTAGTACTAGAATGTTCACTGAAATGATCATGAAAAATTCCAGAAACCTCTCACTAGTGACCCTACAAAGAGTACAGTGCACAAATTTTCTTTTTTGTTGTATGTGATAATGAAAGAAAGTAAAATAGTTATTCAGTATTATTACTTGTGCTGCTGATTTATGAAAAGTGAAATTAAGTTAAAATTTGTTCAGAAAATGTTCATTTTATTTGCAGCACACTGCTTCTGACATCAACCAGTGAAAAGTTCCCTCTGTCTCTTACAATCTGACATTCCCCATCACTCACACTACTTGCCATCCCTTAAAATCTAGCACACTGTTACCCACAGAATTGCCACACTCACTGTCTGAACCAAATAGGCTTTGGTCTGAATCACATGTATTTAAATCTTCATCCAATCTGTGTTTTCAGAAAGCCTTTCACTCATTATACATGTGCAAGCATGCATAATTAAACATATTCTTTTTTGGAATGAATTTGATATGTAAGACCAGGTCTATAAATAAAAACCATTGTCAAACTGTTATAAATACTTTTCTAATGAGAGGAACACAACTCAAATATACAGACTCAGCTGCAATGTATGAGACAGAAGCACTTGTAACGTATGGTAAAACTTAGTAGTGGGATAGTAACATTTGTCTATAGCAACACAGTGGCAAAGCATTATCAGCAAATATGAATAATGAAACAGAAACCTAAGCATTTCATCTGTCATATCATACTAAATGTTTGTGCAGTTTCTTAAAATTGGTTATGCAAACAACGTCCAAATTCAGCCGTGATTCTGAATGAATATGTCAAATGGAAGATGTGATGTTTATACCTAATGTACTGGTTACATCAACAGGCATTGATGGAATAATGAAACATATTTAATTTTCTTAAATCACAAACATTATTTGAAGAATAGGAACTGTTAACCAGCCACTCTGTGTAAAGATATCACTGTTGTCAATTGTTATCTTAGTTGAAATCTACAACTTGCATCCTGGTAATTAAGAGGAATTAAAAAGTGGCCAAAACCAACCAACCGTAAAAGTATAACAGTTACAATTCTTTCTTGTATTCAAGACTTATTCAGTGGTAATCCTGACTAGAAAATTTGTTTAAATTACAGGGTTTTCAGGCTTCTCCTCAGTCCCTCCAACATGTACTAAAAGAGAACTAGGAAAGAGTATACTGCTACTCCCACAAGGTTCTGAATTGGCCATTCATAATCATCCTGTCAATTCTCATTTGGTGCTATACAGATAACATTATTTACATAGTAATCAGGAGAGTCATACATAATCTGAAGCTAACTGAAATTTTAAAAAAGGTAACATATCATTTGGATTACATTTAATATGACGCTGTATCACTCCACTCCAGAAAATTTGGAATATCTGATTACCCATGTTAAAAGTTTCCTGTTTTTTGTGTTAATAAGCCCCCATTTCAACCAAGTTCCAGTCACCTTTTCTTTGGCAATATCATCGCTAATATCTCCTTTGATGTCTGTAGCCTCATTGACATAAAGACCACTGTACACCTCAATTGTGGCTGGAGTTCCTCCATCTTTGTCGCTATCAGCATCACGACGCCTTCGTCCCACAGCATTGTTTCCACAAGATGGAGGCTGCATGGCAACCAAATTTTATGTTACATTCAGCATGCATTTCAGATCATACAATAACATTATCAGATGATGAAATGAAAACCTAATATGATCCATATGAGTAGTAACTAAATAAATGGTATGTTGGTGAATGAAACTAACATTGCTTATAGACCACTGCAGATTCACTGATGTGAGTAACATGTATAGTGGGACTTCATTCCATTCACTAGTAGTAAAAACTGTTTGAAATCCAACAATATGTGAATGGACTGAAGAGCAAAAGATTGTATTGTCAATAACTTTTGTTTAAAAGATTACAGTTTTGAAAAATTTTCTCTACATACATAGATGAATAACTCAAGGTTTATTACAGCACGCTTTTCTTGATAAACAATGGAACATCACCCCATTTCTATCACTATAATAATGCTCAGCACAATCCCCAGACAAAGCCATTGGGAACTGTACTGCTGTAAACCACTACCTGACACATTTATGTTCTTGGAGGAATAATTTGGCAAGAAAACTTTAAGAATTAAGTAAGGAAATACAACAATGTTTGCAGATGACCTTCAGCAGCAACACCTTCAAGTCAAGTTTCACAACCAATGAATAATTTGGAAATTCTCACCAAATCATCACAGCCATGATCTGCCTTGATGCAAAGCCGCACATTGCACTGGTAGTACACAGATGCTGTGTAAGGGAACTTGTGTGCTTGGAAATGGACAGATGCTACTGTCTTGCTGGGACTGTACTGGAATTGGCCCATGATCTCTCCATCTATTGGACACCTGGGAAAAGTACATGTTAGTATCAACTATCAGCTGCTGATTTTGTATTCAATATGCTGAAATTATGATCACAATTGGACATATGAAACCCAAGAAATTCAAGCAATCACTTCTACATCTGAAGTTGAACAGTGCGTACTGTCTTGCACCTGCCTCACATTTTACCTAGTTTTGCAATATTCCATACGCTCCACTGTATGTATTGTCTTCCAGCGCTTCATGACTATCAAAGATTACACTCCACGCATCCATAATTCAGTTAGAATGAGAGAGAAGGGTATGGAGTAAGTCATAAAAATACAAAACATGCAGAAATAATGAAATACAAAAATGCCACTTGGACACTTTGGACCAGGACACAATCTGGTGAAATCGCTATGTCTTTTCCACAACTTTCCTTTGATGCAAATATAAGACATGTGTTTATGACAATCTGTAAAAAATTTGGAGCAAATATTGTAGTACTAGATACACAGGATAATGGACAGCCAAACACAATTGTTTCTTCATTGTATCTTGAAAATGGAGCTATATTAAAAGGTTACCAATGTTACTGAATTAAAGAGAAAACTGTTGGACACAAATTTCTGTTTACCTGTGAAATGAGTATTTCATTCTCAGTTACTTCACCTCTGGAAAGTTTGGAGTTTTAGAAATGTTACTAGGCATTTTTAGTCCTTTAGCTTACTGAAGAATCCCCCCCCCCTCCCCCCAGCTAAGTTAAAGCCTTTTTACAATTGTAGATTTTCGTGGCAGCTCATAATTTACATGTGTGAACAGTTACGTGACAGCAAAGGTTTCTATTTCCTCGTACTACTCAACAGACAGTAAATTTCAACACATGTATATAAGACAGTAGGGTGACTGTGAAGTCTTGATATGTCTGGAACAACAAGTGTCTGGGAATGTGAAACACAAGAAACTCACCCCTCTTCATTGATGAGTCTCTGCTCACCCCAGCCAAGTCCATCTCTCACAAGACAGTCTGATATCCGCAGTCCATACACATCTTGCTGGTCGATGGCGATGACAAGGGTCAAGGGATCCCCAATTTTCACATTCTCAGCTACTTCATGCAATGAAGGATCTCCATAGAAAATCTTCATTGTGCAGCCTGGCATGGGTGCTGTTGCTGTCAGTTTTGTTGCATCCATCATGCTACACACATACATCAGTATTGTCAATACATTCTGTTGATTTTCCATTTCAAATAAACCATCATTAAGAACATAGTATGCCATTGAATGTGAAGAATAATGTCACCCCATGACAGGCGGGAAGAGGGGGGGGGGGAACGGGCACTGGGCGAAGGTCAGCACTACACTGCGGCTGGCTTACCTTCGGAAATCAGTACCCATTGCACAGAATGCTGGGTGTGTCTGGAGGCCAGTCTAGACAGCATAGAAAATCTCGCCCCCACTAGGATTAGATCCCTAGACAGTCCAACTCATAGGGCGTTGCTATACCTACTACACTATCCCAGATATGCAATGAACATACTCGTGATTAAGGGCAATTTACATAAAACCTAATACGTATGATTGAATTTTTCTCACACACAGCTGCAATGATTTTGGTCACTCCTGCTCTAGGACTGTAATTCCGTTTCTGACATATTAAAATCTTCTGAGTATGTACTCAGATAACACCGGTCAACACACAAAATATATCTGTAACCAAAATAGTTGATTCCTCTTCAATTCAATGTGCTGAGACCAAATATGGCCTTAGAATTCAATTCTTGGCTCTAGTTGTCATGATACATGAAGTGTGGCTTAATGCGTAAAATAGTTACTTGGGAAGGGATAAACGTGTCAGCACTGCGCTCCCAGACGTTGAGTAATGAAAGAAAATGTCAGAATTTCAGTGTATCATAAAAGGCATGAAGATCCAGTTAAGTTCTTTAAAATGGAAAGGGGTCTTGTTGCTTGCACTGGTATTGATGGCCTGATGCAAACACTCAATATTAATCACAATCCTCTGGACTGGCGACTGTTTGTAGACTCATCTCACTTGAGTCTCAAAGCAGTTCTCCTTCACAATGGCAACACCCTACCTTCTATTCCTGTTGGTCATTCAGTGCATGAGTCATATGAGAACATGAAGATTCTGATGGAAGCCATTAATTACAATAAATCCAAATGACAAATCTGTGGTGACCTAAAAGTGATTGCCTTACTACTTGGACTACAACAAGGATTCACAGAATATTGCTGCTTAATTTGTGAATGGGACAGCAAAGCTCGGTCTCTTCATTACTCAAGAAAGGATTCGCCTGCCAGAAAATCTCTGGAACCAGGAATCATGAGTGTGGAAAATTAACCACTAGTGGAAAGGAGTAAAATCCATGCATATTAAGCTTGGTCTGATGAAAAATTTTGTAAAGGCCATGAACCAAGCAGAAGCTGCCTTTACTTACCAACAAGAAAAGTTTCCCAGATTAAGTGAGGCAAAATTTAAAGAAGGTATTTTCATTGGTCCACAAATATGAGAACTTATGAAGGACAAATTCTTTGACAGTCTCTTTCAAGGCGACAAAAAGGTGGCCTGGGACAGTTTTAAATTTGTAGAAAAAGGATTTTGGGGAAACAGAAGGGCTCAAAACTATGAGGAACTTGTAAACAACGTTTTGCAGAGCTACCAGAAATTAGGATACAACATGTCACTAAAAATACACTTCCTTCACTCACATTTGGATTTTTTCCTGGAGAATTGTGGTGCATTGAGTGATGAACATGGAGAATGTTTCCATCAAGACATTTCTTCAATGGAGAAGAGATATCAAGGGAAATGGAATTGTGCTATGCT
>Ga0123353_10017450_pt1 | contig 10554 bp, 8 predicted proteins | sample TergutLab28metaG_3_FD_92763 | JGI IMG/M metagenome (GOLD analysis project Ga0123353, IMG submission 92763) | Labiotermes labralis P3 segment gut microbial communities from Petit-Saut dam, French Guiana - Lab288 P3 | ecosystem: Host-associated > Arthropoda: Insects > Digestive system > Gut ... | reverse complement strand
TTTTTGCGTCCGATGCAGGAAACCGGCTTGAATCAGATAAGGCTCATACGCGTCTTCGATCGTAATCCGTTCTTCTCCGATTGCCGCCGCGATGGTATCGATGCCAACCGGGCCGCCTTTAAAGCGTTCGATAATCACACGCAGAATTTCTCTGTCCAGACTTTCAAGACCCATCTCATCTACGCCGAGCGCGGAAAGCGCCTGTTCGGTGATTGCCAGATCGATGATTCCCGTTCCCTTGACCTGGCTGAAATCCCTGACACGCTTCAAGATTCGATTCGCAACGCGAGGCGTTCCTCTGGAGCGTTTCGCCATTTCAACCAAAGATACCTCATCGGCTTTAATGGCAAGGATTCCGGCTGAACGCCTTATAATATGTATCAATTCATCCACCGTATACATCTCAAACTTGCTCAACACACCAAACCGATCTCTCAGAGGCGCGGACAGGCTGCCTGCTCTGGTCGTGGCTCCGATCAGCGTGAATTTTGCCAGATCAAGGCGTATCGATCTTGCGGAAGGGCCTTTTCCGATGATAATGTCCAGCGCGAAGTCTTCCATTGCCGAATACAGCACTTCCTCCACCGACCGGTTCAGACGGTGAATTTCATCGATAAACAAAACATCATTATCATTTAAGTTGGTAAGAATCGCGGCCAGATCTCCTGCCCGTTCGATGGCAGGCCCGGACGTAACGCGGATTTCCACGCCCAGTTCATTGGCAATGATACCAGCAAGTGTTGTTTTTCCAAGACCGGGCGGTCCATAAAACAGGACGTGGTCGAGTGGCTCTTTTCTGATTTTGGCTGCCTCAATGAACACCTTCAGATTGTCCGTAGCGCTTTTTTGACCAATATATTCTTCAAGACGCTGGGGCCTCAGCGAAAGTTCAGCTGTTTCTTCGCCCATGGCTGCGTTTGTTTTTGTAATTCTCTCTTCGTGATTCATCTTTTCAATCCGCGCCACCCATACGGGAGGCGACCCTATAAAACCTTTCCATTCAAGTTTGGTTACATCCAAGCCGTTTATTAAAACAACTGTTTTAACGCTTTCTTGATGTATTCTTCAGATGTTAAATCTGTTTCTGTGATATGTATCATCGCGGACAATGCTTCTCCCTTCGTATAGCCAAGCGCGATGAGCGCGTTTACCGCCTCTGCCTTCGAGTCGGTCGTGAGGATTTGCTCGGCGCTTTGCATTGCCTCGGAAATATTGCCCGCCTGTCCAAGCTTGTCCTTCAGTTCAAGAATGATGCGTTCCGCTGTCTTTTTCCCTATACCATTTGCTCTGGTAAGTGATTTTGCATCCTCAAAGACAATCGCCTTTTTCAATTCGGACAGTGGCATGGCTGAGAGTACCGACAGCGCGGCTTTAGCTCCTACCCCACCTACTGTCATCAGCTTCCTGAACAAATCGAGCGATTCTTTCTCCGAAAATCCATAGATGCTCACATCATCTTCTCGCAAAATCATCGCTGTAAACAGCATAAGCAAATCACCTTCTTTGGATAAATAAGCCGAAGAATTGTCAGGTACATAGACTTCGTATCCGATCCCAGCTGATTCGATGACAACGCCGCCGTCAAATTTGTACGTCAATTGTCCTTTTATGTAATGAAACATGTCGCCTCCATTATTTATATTTTAACAATCTTCCCGACGAATGTCCATGGCAGACTGCTGCCGCGAGCGCATCCGCCGTATCGTCCGGCTTTGGAACTTCGGAAAGGTTTAAGATCGTCTTGACCATCGCCTGCATCTGAGATTTTTCAGCCCTTCCATACCCTACAAGGGCCTGTTTGATTTGCAGCGGCGTGTATTCATATACCTCGACGCCGGAATTGGCGCAAGCCAAAATGGCCACGCCTCTGGCCTGACCCACAAGAAGAGCTGTTTTGTTGTTCGTATTAAAAAAGAGTTCCTCGATGGACGCGACATCCGGCTCCTGATCCGCAATAATATTCATAAGTGAATGGTAAATAACCTTAAGCCGATCGGTCATATTCATCCCCGCTTCCGTCGTTACCGCGCCATAATCGCAGACTGTAAAACGGTTCCCTTTCATATCAACGACTCCATAGCCCAGGATTGCGTAGCCGGGGTCGATTCCAAGTATTCTCATTTATGCCTCATTTGTTTTCATATTTGCTCAGTATTTCTTTCCATATTATTTTAGCATACAAACATATGTTTGTCCAGCCATGTCTTGTCAAATTTGTTTATTATGGTATAATTATTAAAACAAATGACGACGCTTTTGGCATTACGTAAATTCAAGGAGACGAGCCAATGAGATACTCCAGGCAAAATAAAATTCTCGAATTAATTGAAACACAAGAGATCGAAACCCAGGAAAAGCTTGCTTCTTTATTGAAAGAAAGCGGCTATGATGTCACGCAAGCAACCATTTCAAGAGACATCAAGGAGCTTCAATTAATCAAAACCTTATCCCCAAGCGGTAAGTATATTTATGCAACCGTCATCAAAATCAACACACCGATTACCGATCGTTTTTTTAAGATTTTCAAAGAAACGATCAAATCTGTAAACTCTTCCGGAAATTTGATTGTTATCAAAACCCTGTCCGGATGCGCAAGCGCGGCTGCGGAAGCGCTCGATTCACTCAATTTCTCGCATATCATCGGTTCTATCGCGGGCGATAATACGATTATGGTTGTCGTAGACGACCCTTCCAATGTCGCTGAGCTCGAAGATAAGTTCAACAAAATACTGGAATAGAGGTTGTTAACAGAAAGCTATGATTTCTCATATCCATATCAAAGACTTCGCCATCATTGAAAACGTGGAAATCGATTTTTACGATGGCCTGAACATCATAACCGGCGAGACGGGCGCCGGCAAATCGATCGTTATTGAAGCAATCAGCCTTGCACTTGGCAGCAGGGCCGATTCCACTTTTGTTCGCTCCGGAAAACACAAGGCCGTCATTCAGTTTGCTGCTGATTTAAACGGAGAAGATGTCGTCATTATGAGGGAAATTTCAGCCACAGGCAAAAATTTATGCAAAATCAACGGTGAAATTGTTACGCTTACGCAGCTTAACGCCCTATGTAAGAAAATCGCTGATATTCATGGCCAATACGATCATCAATCTCTTCTCAATCCGGACAACCATATCCGCTTTGTAGACGCCTATAAAAACAGTGAAATCACGCCGGCGAAGGAACGTGTCGCGTCTGTTTATACCAAATACAAAGAAATCAAAAACAGCCTCGCGGGTGTCGTCTCCGGTTTTGAAGAAAATACTCGGAAGCGCGATTTTATGAAATTTGAGCTTGATGAAATTCGGAAAGCAAATCTCGTGATCCATGAAGATGATAAATTGCTAAATGAAATTCATCTGCTTCAAAACAGCGAAAAGATTGTTCGAAATCTGTCTAACGCTTATGCCATATCCTATGAAGAATCTCCTTCCGCGCTTGACGGTTTAAAAAAAGCGCTCGAGCTCCTTCAGGACCTCACCGACTTTTCACCGGAACTTTCTTCGGTTACTTCGGAATTCACGGACACCTATTATAAACTGGAAGATCTTTGCAAGGAAATTCGCCGGTTTCGCGATCGGATTTCATTTTCCGAAGAAGCGCTGGACAATGCCCTTTCGCGTCTGGAACTGATCGACGCCCTAAAGAGAAAATACGGAGATACGATTGAAAAAATCCTGACGTACGCGGACGATCTTGAGCAGCAACTTTCTGTAATTGAAAACATTGATGAGGTAAAAGAAAAATTGACTGCTCAGCTTGCGGCAAGCGAAGATGAACTAAAGAAATCTTCCCAAGCGCTCTCAAAACTCCGAAAAGAAAGCGCAAAAGAGCTGGAATCCAAAATCATATCGGAACTGAAAGAATTGAATTTTAATGATTCTTCACTTTCGATCGATTTTCTGCCTGCAAACGGATATACCGAAGACGGTATCGACCGAATCGAATTTCTAATCAGCACCAATAAAGGCGAACCGCTCAAACCACTTTCCAAAATCGCTTCCGGTGGCGAAATGTCAAGAATCATGTTGGCTTTTAAAAAGATTATCGGCGATTACGATGAAATCGCTACGATGATTTTCGATGAAATCGATAGCGGCATCAGCGGTATTGCCGCCAGTGTCGTCGGAAAAAAATTGACGCAGATCGCTGAAAAGCATCAAATCATCTGCATCACTCACCTTCCGCAAATCGCCGCTTTTGGAAAGCATAATTACAAAATTCGAAAAACATCCGATGATAATACGACTTTTACGACCATCGAGGAACTTGACGAACATCAAAAAATTCTAGAAATTGCACGCCTGCTCGGAGGGATCAACGTCACGGACAAAACCCTCGAAAGCGCCCGGGAATTGGTGGAGTTTTCAGAAAAATAAACCGCCGGTCCGTTTTAACTTTGGATCGGCGGCCTAAGTCTGTCTTGTCTTATTGAGAACTAAGAAATGGACTCAAACACTATGCCCTCAGGGCTGCGCACAAATTTTACAGAAATATAACCTACATCGTAAAGGGTTAACATTTCAGTTCCGATGATGATTCTCACACCAATATACGCCGTTTTTTCCACAGTTATCGTGCCATAGCCGATGTCTTTTATTTTGTCTTTCAGCATGTCTCGCTCCGCAATCAGTTCCGCGCAGGTTGTTTGCGCCTTTTCCATATTTTCTTTTTTATGAGACTCTATTTCCGTGCACACCAAATTGTAACGCTCAACCAAAAGCGGAGCGTTGCCGACCTCGACGATCGTTCGCGCGAGTGAATGTTCATTGCCTAGAAATTTTGCCTTAACCGAAGTCAACGCCGATACATGACCGCCCCTTATAATTCCTTGGCCTAACAAATTTATCGTACCGTCACTCTTTACAACAGCATTTATAATATATGTTGTTTCCAAATTGCCTTTTACCGTAAGCGTCCCGCCCTCTATAAAGCGGATTGTCGCATTTTCGGCAACGTCTAACTCCCCGCTTTTTCCCCCAAAAAAGCCGCCCCGTATAAGTAAAGAACCGCCTGCGGATATATTCGCCGCTTCCACAACACCATTAACGATCACATCACCTGTAGCCTCTACAGAAAATCCTGCCTCTACATCCCCGGTTACAAGCACATTGCCTGAAAATTTAATATTACCGGTAGCATAGGAAACATTGCCTCGAACAGTATAAGTGTTCATTATGTTTATTTTATCTCTTATAAAGCTTACGTTACCGTCCATTGCGGCAAACAGGCTCAATCCGTCTTCGGATAAAAATGCATTTGTTCCCGCAGGCATGGGTTTGTCTTTGCCGTTCTTCGCTATAATATCATTCCCCATGACGTCAGTGCCATTAATTCCTTCGGTGGCCGGCTTTTTCTCGCATAGCAGCGCGTCTTTTTTTACTTCCTGTTGAAGTCCCAAGTGTTTAAAGTCAACATGGCCATATTCGTCTTCTTTCGGAATAGCTCCCTGATCTTTTTCCACATGGAAAGTAAGATCTGCCTCTTCACCGTTTACACACTGAATTCCGTGCGCCACAATAATGTTTCGGTTATATACAGGACGCTTTGTCAATTCAGTTAAGACCTCATCGTCAATCCCAAATACAACTCCGGATTGCGTTAAAAATTCTTCGAACATTTCACGTGACAAGTCATTTCCTTGATACTTCGGCGGTTTAATTTTAAGTATCGCTTCCATTTTGTCATGACTTATGGTCAATTCCGCTTCCGCGTCTACAGGCGGCGGAATATTTTTCTCTATATTATCAAACAAAATTTTCTTTGCCGAATCAGGTATATCCGTAAATTGAACCCGCAAATCGAATTGCTCCGGATTTATTAAATTCGGCAGGCAGTTGATGACTGTTGCGGTAATTACTCCTGTTTTGATTTCTTCGCCTTCTTCGCCGGTTATCTCGATATCGCATTCGATAAGCGTTCCCTTTGGTATTTTTTCTGCAACCGTGCTTTTGAATCCCCCTTCGCTTACATCAACGGTTTTTATCAACTCTTTCTCATCGGAAGCCGGATCGGTTAATCTAATACTTACATCCCAGTTAACCGGAACTCTGACATGCTTTCGGGGTTGATGCCTTCTCGGCTCTCTCATTATTATTATATCGGCTATAATAAAATTTGACGTTTCATCAATGTCAAAAAGCTCTTTTACATAAGCTTCGTACTCACTGTTATGCATAAGCAGATTTGAAATTTCATTATCAGACTCAACTGCTTTTCTCATGTCGGTAATTTTTGCCGCGGCTAAATATAAATCTTCATTGCTCTCGTAGAGTAACGTTATGAGTTCATCATTCTTATATTCAAAATCATTGTCCTCTTTTACGCATATGCCCAGCGTCAATATCCCGCCCTCGGTATGTATAAATCCGCCCAGATACTTGCGGGCAAATCTGATATTCTTATCATGCAGATGGTCTCCAATTTCAAATAACCGGATACCTGGCATATCAATATTAATAATCTCTTTTGATTTAATGTGTTCAGGCGTTGAAATGATATCTTTGGTTTTTTCAGATTTGATTGTTGCTTTATCTTGCTTTCCAAAAATATTTTTTAAAAATTTTATCATAAGAACCATACCTCCGCTCCTAAAATACAGCGACGAATATCTGGTTAAATATTATACCACCTGAACGATGAATTTACAATCATATCGACGCAAACCGTCACGGCTATCGCATGAAAAAATATTTGAACGTACCACTATAAAATAAATGGAGCTATCTCTCCATCATCTTAATATAGGCGGTCTATGTTGATCTTTTACGATTACGACATCAAAAAAGTCTTGAGTTAGAGTTTTATGCCATCTGACCAAAGCATACCCTCCAATTTCTATGCGTCCCATCAAGGCATACGACGGATACATCGTGATTTTTTGCGTGAAATCGACGTTACAATATACATCGTATCCGTTATCAATAATTACCTGCATCCCTTCACCTCGGAGTGTATATCCAAATGGGGCTATAAAAATATTGGTTTGTCCCAGAATCGGTTCCATTTTTTCACGCCATCTTTTGACATCGCTCCTAATATTGGCTGGTTTGCTGTCTGGCCCCCAGTATCCAATACGATTGTGCGTGTGACTATGGTTGGCAAACAACCAACCGTTGCTTTTGAGCTTCTCCACTACCCCGATGGCGGTATTTTGGGACTCCTCCGTTTTTAGGTCATATCCGAATATGCCCATAAATCCTGTGGAGGCGATGATCCCCTTATGGCCTCTGAAGGAGAACTCGGGATGTTCTCTTACAAAACTGTCAACGACCAACTCGACATCGCCGTCATAAGTGATGATGGTTTCCCCGGACGGTGTGATGACCTCGGTGGCCAGTTCGCCATATTCATCTAAAATCATTCGGTTGGAAAATCCAACCCCGTAATGATATGTAGGATCGTCAATAGACAGGATCAGCGGTCTTTTACCCGGAGGTAAATAGATGTCTTTTTGCGTCATGCGCCCGTTTTCGTCCCTGCCGAACACATCGTTGATATTATATAGGACATAGCCTCTTTCCAATAACTGCGGTAGAATCTTTATCAGTTCTCTTTGAAAAATAAATCCCTCGTTGTATCCGCCTGTCGGAACATCGAGATCGCGAAACAGGTGTTCCGGGTACAGAATAAGGCTATGGGAGAAGATATGTTTTATTTCACCTTCGAATAAAACCAAACTGTTTATTGCCTGATTGATTTCTTCTTCCAAACTCTTTGTTTCATGGTTAATCAGTGTTTCATCTGCATTGAGCCGAACAATAGCCTCTTCGTAAAAATATCCTCTAAAAAGCGCTCTGCTCTGCTCAAGGATCTCGATTCTTTTGCCAGCCAATTCGTCAGGTTCCTGATCCGCGAGCTGCTTGTTGATTTCATTATCTGATATCGTGCAAGAAACCATCGCAAACATCAACAGGGAAATCAAGCATGTCCTTATAAGTTTCTTCATAGAGCTAAATCCTCCCTCCATGATTCTACATAATTAGACATTTATTATACCATTTTGTTCCCACTTTAAGATATCCAGTATCTTGCAGCTGCAAATTTTGGTGTTTTCAGGTTTGGAACTGTGTTAAAGTGAATACAAGATGGTACATTTTTAATTATGTAAATGGGGATTTTTGTATATGATGGGACGACACTTGAACCGTAGAGATGAATATATCGAAGAAGTTGCAGTAGGCGAACGGGAACCGCCGCATGACGGGAATATATTTCTTGAGGAATACAATTCAAAATGGCCTGTTATGTTCGAACTGGAAGCGGAAAGGATTCGCGGCGCACTTGGCGCCAAGGCGATGCAAATACATCACGTTGGGTCCACCGCCGTGCCGGGTTTATCCGCAAAACCGATTATTGACATCTTGCTGGTTGTGCAGGATTCCTCTGATGAATCGTCCTATGTTCCCTATTTGGAAGTGGCAGGCTATGTATTGCGGATACGAGAGCCTGATTGGTTTGAGCACCGTATGTTGAAGGGCTTCGATGCTGATATAAACTTACACGTTTTCAGTGAAAATGCGTCTGAAATTAAACGAATGCTCGCCTTTAGAGATTGGCTGCGGAACCATGAGGATGACAGACAAAAGTACGAGAAGATAAAGCGTGAGCTTGCCAGGCAGACTTGGCGACACGTACAACACTATGCAGATGCGAAAACCGAGATTGTCGAGGAGATTATGGAGCGCGCAATTTCAAATATGCAGAATCCTGTCAATAGCTGATATTTATGGGGAATCCTAATATCAGGAGTGAAAATCGGAAAGTTGACGGAGTTTATAGATAATTTGTTCGATGATTTTTGCAGGGTCGCGCCGGAATATCTCATTAGGCGACAATTAAATCATCCACGCCGGAACAAACCAGTTCTTTTTATCTACCGGCAGCAAGTCATTTGCCATGCAAACCACAGCGCCGTTTCCGATTTCAGTTTTATATTGTTCAAGCTCCCCGAAGCGTTCAGGCTCTGTTACGGGATTTAAAACCTTGAAATGCTTTACAGCCTCGGCGCCAGGGGAAGCCGCTTTCTTGATTTCGACGGGATACAATGTGCCGCTTTCGTAAATCAAAAGGTCGATTTCACGCTTTTCCTTATCGCGATAATAATACAATGGCGGTTCTTTTCCAGCATTCAGATAACTTTTATATATTTCAGAAAAAACCCAGCTTTCAAAGAAGGCTCCAGACATAGCGCCGCGTTCCAATGTTTCGGGATTTCCCCATTTTAAAAGATAGGCGCAAAGCCCTGTGTCTAAAAAATGCATGAGCGGCATTTTTGTGACTCTCTTTAGCACGTTGTTATGATAAGGCTGAACTAGCGCGACAAGCCCGGACGACACTAAAATTGACATCCATTTTTTCGCAGTAGGAGGACTGATTCCCGCATCTTTGGCCATTTCCTCATACACAACCGGTCTGGCGGTACGCGCCGCGACAATAATCATGAAATTATAGAAAACGGTTTCATCGGCAACCTGTGACAGGTCTTTAATATCCCTTTGGAGATAGGTGTTGATATACGAGCGGTAAAACTCGGATAAATCAGGGATATCCTCCCCATAAAGCGCGGGGAACGTGCCTTTGAATATCCTTTCGTAAATTTCATTTATCCCCATTTTTCGTGTCCCGTTTAATCGCGACATCAGCCGATCGGGAGATGTTGTGAAAGGTTCGGATTCCAGACTGCCAATTTCACTTGATGAGAGTCCTAACAGATTGACAATGCCAACTCGTCCGGCAAGGGATTCGCTGACATTTTTCATCATGTGGAACGCCTGTGAACCGGTCAGCCAAAAATCTCCTTTCCTGCCCGTACTGTCCACATTCATCTTAATATATGGCAGTATTTCAGGGGCATATTGGATTTCATCAATCAATACCGGCGGAGTAAAACGCTGCATGAATAAAGCGGGGTCAGATTTCGCCATCCGGCGTATATCCGGGTCGTCCAGCGTTACATACTTACGTGATTCTTCTGCGAGTTGTTTAAGCAGTGTGGTTTTTCCGACTTGACGAGGGCCCGTTACTAACAGTACCGGAAATGTTTTCGAAATTCTTATTATCGAGTTTTCAATCGCTCGTTTGATATACATGACGCACCTCTTTTTTGACTATTCTAAATTATAATTTTATTATAGTCATTAGCAAAGTTTTGTCAAGTCAAACGAAAGCGGTCTCTCAAAATTTAACACAAACTTAAATTGTCCTTATACTATGTAGAGTCCAAAAACACAAAAAAGACTTCAAAAAAATCGAAAAAAGTTGAAAAAAATTTTTTAATTAAAAAATCCCGCTATTTTACAGCGAGATATGCGGGTTTGCAGGCTGTCAAAAAGCGGTATGTTTGTCATGGACTGATATACTCCGTTCTTATCTTTGTGGCTCATTATCTGCTTAACTGCGCTTTCAATTTCGGGTATATCTGTTTCAAGTCCAATATCAAATAGGAATAATAGCTTGTTTATTGATAAGTCGGGGTCTTTATGATTTCTAACTATTGCATTATGGAAGTTTGTAATATCGTTAAGATACGATAGGATTTTTTTGTCTTTTAA
>Ga0123353_10017449_pt1 | contig 10555 bp, 7 predicted proteins | sample TergutLab28metaG_3_FD_92763 | JGI IMG/M metagenome (GOLD analysis project Ga0123353, IMG submission 92763) | Labiotermes labralis P3 segment gut microbial communities from Petit-Saut dam, French Guiana - Lab288 P3 | ecosystem: Host-associated > Arthropoda: Insects > Digestive system > Gut ... | reverse complement strand
GGCGCAAATCGGGCTTGTTGAGAACCTTGCTCATATCATTGATGTGATTAACAAGGCACCCGGAACGGAAAATCGGTCTTTCCGATTGGAATCGTTGTTAAAAACCCATGAGAACGAGTTTGCAAGAATGTTAAATCTCTGTGACTCTCTCTACATCGACTGGAAAGACGGCGAAATCACAAAAGAAGAATACCACCGCATGAAAGCCGATTATATCCGCAGGCAAGTTGAGCTGCAATCTGCGATGACAAGTGTCCGTGAAGAAATGGCGGTCATTGCAAAGGGGATAAAAGCCAGTAATCCCTACTTCGAGGAGTTTGTGAGTTATCGGAATATTAAAACGCTCACGAAAGCCGTTCTTGTGAACCTCGTTGATACTATTTTTATTCACGAAGATAAGAGCATCACAATCAAGTTCAACTTCACCGACCAGTATCAGCGAATTTTGGATTTTATCGAAGCAAACACACAGGAAGAAACGGCATGAAAAATGCCCGAAAAAGCGGTTATAAAAAATACGACACAAAATTCGTAAATTGTAAACACGCATGAACACTGGGTTTATCGACCCTTGTTGTGCGACTGTAAGTACAGCTTAAAGCCCCTTATGCCCCGCCGTGCATATAATATTAATCCCGTCCTCCAGCTTCATCGGCAGCACGCCGGCGCCTTGCGCCGCGTCAATGATAAAGCAAATTTTATGTTTCTTGCAAATTTCCGCGAGCCTCTTTATGGGCAGAATCTTCCCCGTTACATTGCTTGCAGCGGTGCAGACAATTGCTTTTGTGCGGGAGTTAATCAGCTTTTCAAAATTGCGGACTGTCTCATCTTCATTGTTTGTGGTTCGTGCGACTGAATATGAATTACCGTTTTCTTTTGAAGCGGCGTGCACAGGGCGAATCACAGCATTATGTTCTATGTCCGATGTTACAAGGTGCGCTCCGGGGTTGATTATACCCTTAATTGCGAGATTTAGGGCGTGAGTGCAGTTGAGTGTGAATATAACATTCTCGGGCTCCGCGCCGAAAAACTCCGCGCATTTGAGCCGCGAGTTAAAGACGGCTTGTGCCGTTTCCATTGAGAGCTTGTGCCCTGCTCTCCCGGGGTTCCCGCCGTAATTCACCATAGCCCGCGACATAGACGCAATCACAGGAATGGGTTTGGGATATGTAGTTGCGGCGTTATCAAGATAAACCATATTTTAAGTAAGTCCTCCTTGCACAGGTATAAATAAATATGTTTCTTTTTCCCCGTTTTTGTTTCGGTTAATTATTAAGTTTTAATCTCTTTTATCTTATTTCAACACAATTTATATTAGCCAAGCTAAGTTGTCTGCAAATCTTGTCAGGGTCTTCCCTGACCCGCACGCCGTAGCCGCATCCGCCGCCCGGCAGTGTAATCTTCTCAACTATGGCGTTAATTTTAAATTTCTCGAGGTGATACCTCGCTTTACCGGCTTCCGTCATTGATTTAAGGACAATCAAAGCCACATAATCACCATCCTTTGCTTCTTAAATTTATTCTATGCCTGCACAAAAAATCGGTTCCCGTATTAGACGGAAACCGATTTTATTTATTTAGTATTTACGCCTTGAAACTAACCGGCGAGCCCTGATTGAGTAACTGCTGCCATACCCCCTGTGAATTCTTGAGCCCGTGTGCCATCATTGCTATCTGCGCCTGCTGCTTAATATTGCTCGACGCTAAGGAAATCAGTTCGGCCGCTATATCGGCGTCCGCTATTCTCGATTTTGACGCTGTCATGTTATAAGAAGATGTAATCAGGTTCTCTGCGGTATGCTCAAGATTGTTCTGCGCGGCGCCGAGCGACGCACGCTGTTCGGAAACCATGACGCTTGCCCTGCCCGCCTCGTCAATGGCTTTCAGCGCGCCCGCGGCAGTGCTGACATCAAGTCCGGATACGCCGAGCGCGCGGGAGTTCATCGCCTCGATATTAATGTCTACCCTTTGGTCGGCGACGCCGTCCGCACCGATTTGCAAAGTCAGTCCGCCGTTCTTCTGCGAAACCGAACCGTCGAGCAGATTAATGCCGTTGAAGTTGGTCGCGCTTGAAACTCTGTTAATCTCGGATTTGATTTGGTCTATTTCCATCTGAATGAAACCGCGCTGCTCATCGTTGAGAGTGCCGTTTGCGGCTTGAAGCGAAAGCATTTCCATGCGTCCGAGCATTGTCTGGGTTCCTCCGAGCGCACCCTCCGCAGTCTGAAGCAGGCTCATGCCGTCGGCAACGTTACGAATTGCCTCACCCGTCCCGCCAATCTGCGCTTTCATTTTCATCGCTATTGCGAGCCCTGCCGCATCGGCGGCGGCACGGTTTATTCCGGAGCCGGAGGCTATATTACTTTGTGTTTTCGATAACTGATTGGTTGTGCTTTTAAGCTTGTTTGCGGTATTTGCCGCGCCAAGGTTATTCATTACTGTCATAGCTCATCCCTCCTTAACAAGATGAATCGCTTATACATAATCAGTATAGCATGAAAATACTGTTTTGTCAATTAAATTTTATGCGTTCTCCCCTGCCCGTAATAAGCATTTTCGCCATGTTTACGAAGATAATGCTTGTCTAAAAGTTCGCTTTGCATTGATTGAAGCTGCGGATTCTGCATAAGATTATTCCATGCCATGTATGCGATTTCCTCAAGAACCACTGCGTTTTGTACAGCTTCTTCGGGAGTGCTCCCCCATGTAAATGGCGCATGGCTGCAAACAAGGGCGGCGGGTATTTGCATAGGGTTGATGCCCGAAAACCGCTCTATGATTACCTTTCCGGTTTCCTTTTCATATTCGCCGGCGATTTCATCGTTGGTCATCCTGCGCGTACACGGAATTTCACCGTAAAAATAATCCGCGTGAGTCGTTCCGAGCGGCGGGATTCCCCGTCCCGCCTGTGCGAACATAGTTGCATGGCGGCTGTGAGTGTGTGTGATACCGCTGACGCAAGCAAACTCCTTGTACAGTTCGATATGCGTGGGCGTATCCGAAGAGGGCGAAAGTCCCTCAATGAGTTGTCCGCTTAAATCAACAACAGACATTTTTTCTGTTGTCAAAGCTTCATACCCTATGCCCGACGGTTTAATTATAATTAAACCCTTTTCTCTGTCAATACCGCTTACATTCCCCCATGTAAATGTAACCAAGCCGTGCTTTACAAGTGCCAGATTAGCCTCTAACACCCGCTGTTTCAATTTTCCGAGCATTATTATTTCTTTAAGTCCTTTCTCCACAAACGAACAATGAAAACAACGTTTTCCCCGATTCAGTTGTTTTTATTTTCAAACTTATTTCCTTAAGTCCTTTCTTCACAAACGAACAATGAAAACAGCGTTTTCCCCGATTCAATTGTGTTTATTTTCAAACTTATTTCCTTAAGTCCTTTCTTCACAAACGAACAATGAAAACAACGTTTTCCCCGATTCAATTGTGTTTATTTTCAAACTTTCAGCCTCCATGCCAAATCCGATAAGAACAGATCCTTTTTGAGCTGCTCTGCGATTGTACTTGCATTGATATGCACGAATTCTATATCCACCATGTTCGCCCAGTCCTCAAGCATCTCGGCAGTCGCGTCATAACTCAGCACCGTATGATGCGCCCCTCCCGCGAGAATCCAGCAGTGTGCCGAAGTAAGCAGGTCCGGCATGGGTTTCCACATCACCCGCGCTACGGGCAGCTTCGGCATTTCGTGAATAGGCTTGAAGCACTCCACATCCTGTACAATAAGTCTCATGCGTCCGCCGAGGTCAACAAGACTGGCAACAATGGCTTTCCCCACCTTTCCCTCGAATACGAGCCTTGCGGGCGGCTCTTTTCCGCCTATGCCGAGCGCATGAACTTCTATACGCGGTTTGTCCGCTGCAATAGTCGGGCAGACTTCAAGCATATGCGCTCCGAGCGTTAAGCCCTCTTCAAGGTCGTAGGTGTAATCCTCCATGAAAGATGTGCCGGTGTTCATACCGGCTGTCATGGCTTTAACAATATGTGTCAGCGCGGAAACCTTCCAGTCGCCCTCACCGCCGTAGCCATAGCCGCGCTCCATGAGCCTCTGGCTTGCAAGCCCCGGAAGCTGTTTCATGCCATGCAAGTCCTCGAAAGTATTAGTGAAAGCTTCCGCTCCCTCACGTTCAAGGATTTTTTGCATTGCGAGTTCCGCACGGGCCTGGTATTTCACGGCTTCTGTGTCATCTGTTGCGAACGTATATTTTTCTTTGTATTCCCTCACCAGCTCTGCAATTTCATCATCACAAACCCCGTTCATTTCCTGAACCAAATCGCCGACACCGAGCGTATTCACCTGCCAGCCGAGCTTGATTTGCGCTTCAACCTTATCACCCTCGGTTACCGCCACCTGGCGCATATTATCTCCGAAGCGGATTACCTTAAGATTCTTGCTTGTCATAAATCCGACAGCCGAACGCTGCCATGAGCTGATTTTTTCACGCACAACCGCATCTTCCCAATAACCTGCGACGATTTTACGCGTGAGGCGTAACCTTGCGCCAATGAAGCCGTGTTCACGGTCGCCGTGCGCAGCTTGGTTTAGGTTCATGAAGTCCATGTCGATGTCGTTCATGGGAATACTCCTGTTATACTGCGTATGTAAATGCAGGTACGGCTTTTGCAGCACAGACAGCCCGTTAATCCACATTTTAGACGGCGAGAACGTATGACACCACACGATTAAACCGGCGCAGCCGTCATCGTAATTCGCGTCCTTGGCAAGTTTGCTGATTTCGTCCGGCGTTTTTACGACAGCCTTGTAAATGATTTTAAAAGGCGTTGCTTCCGATAAGCTTTCTGCTATCTCCGCTGCCCGCTTTGCCACCGTTTCAAGCACATCTGCGCCGTATAAATGCTGTGAGCCCGCCACAAACCAAAATTTCATAATTTTAATTCTCCTATATGTTTTTGAATTATTAAGCCTTTTTTATAACGTTCAAAGAAAACATTAAAGCCTGCTGTATCTTTTGAATCAGGTTCAATACGTTCTGATGCAACATTTATAAAAACTTTATTGTTTAAGAAATCCTCAAGCGGTAAATCATTTTTATCGGCGGTGTAAGCAGAAAGCAGTGCAATCCCCCACGCACCGCCCTCCCCCGCCGAATCCATCACCGCTACAGGCACATCGAGCGCAGCCGCCATCAATCTTTGTCCTACGTTCTTTGTTTTAAATAAACCGCCGTGACCGAGAAGATTTTTAACTTTTACATTTTCCTGCTCCGTTAAAATATCTAAACCGAGTCTAAGTGTTGCAATTGCCGAATAAATCTGTGCCCGCATGAAATCGGCTAAACTCATTTTACTGTCGGGTTCCCTGAGAAACAAAGGGAAGCCGTCCTCCAGCCCCGCTACCGGCTCACCTGAGAAGAAGTTATAACTCAGTAATCCGCCGCCGTCGGGATTGCCTTCAAGCGCTTTATTAAACAGCCGTTCATAGAGCGTACTGCCGTCGCCGTCCCGCCGCGCGGAGTCTGCGCCGAGCAGCTCGGCCGCTTCGACGAATAACCTCACCCATGCGTCAAGGTCGGAGGTACAGGAGTTGCAGTGAACCATCGCAACAGGCGTGCCTGTCGGCGTCGTCACAATATCGATTTCGGTATGGACATTTTTAAGCGGCTTTTCTAATACGAACATGGCAAAAATCGAAGTCCCTGCCGATACGTTGCCTGTTAGCGGGGCGATGCTGTTTGTTGCCACCATACCCGTCCCTGCGTCGCCCTCGGGCGGGCAGAAAGGTATGCCCGGTGTTAAACCGAGCAGCTTTGCGCCCTCTTCGGTGAGCGTCCCTGCATTTTCTCCCGCATTTAATATTTGCGGCAGAATATTTTGCAGTTCAATGCCTGTCATGTCCTTAAACTTACACAGCATTGCATTATTATATCTGCCGTTTTCAAGCGGAAACATTCCCGAAGCGTCGCCGGCGCCAAGGACTCTTTTACCTGTCAGTTTCCGGTGCACGTATCCTGCGAGCGTCGTCATAAAGGCTATATCTTTAATGTGTGGCTCGTTGTTCAGAATAACCTGATATAAATGCGCCACACTCCAGCGCTGCGGAATATTAAAGCTGAAAGCTTCGGTAAGCTTGGCGGCGGCTTCGGCTGTGGTTGTGTTTCGCCAAGTCCTGAAAGGCACGAGCAGGTTGTCGTCCTTGCCGAACGCCAGATACCCGTGCATCATTGCAGAAATACCGATTCCGGCTATTTTATAATTCAACAAGCCGGAGCATGCCTGCCTTATCCCTGCCCAAACATCATCGAGCGAATACGTCCAGAAGCCGTCCTCGAGTTTGTTCTCCCAGTTATGCGAGCCGGAGGCAACAGGTCTGTAATCCCCGTCTATCAGCGACGCTTTTATGCGAGTTGAACCGAGTTCTATTCCTAAAAAGCACTTATCCATAATGACGGCCTCCGTTTATGTCAATAGTCGTAATACTGTACGCTTTCAGTAAAACAGTATTGCTTTGTCCGAGATTGCCTATATCAGCATAATAATTATCAGCTTCATATGAATCCGCTTCAAGAACTGTCTGATAAATCACGCTATCATTAATATTGTAACCTTCAATCGGAATTGCGATTCTCATGTCCTCATGCGTCGGATTTATCAGAACAATTGCGAGTTTCGTTTCATCAGGGCTTTTAAAAGCCGAAATGCTGTAATCGTAACTAAACGGGACGCTAACCTGTACCCGTATATAGCCCGGGCGTATGAACTCGGAGAAATGCCGCATTACATAATAAGATGAGCCGACAGAATACTCGCCTCTTCTGTTTACCCCTATTAAATCATGGGTTGGAAAATCCCTTTCCCAAATACCCGCCCAGTGAAGATAGGCACTGACATTTCCGTTAACAAGAGCGTTATTCATGAGCAGAGCTGTCTGCATCGGCGTGCCGCGGTAGAATTCTGTTTGCCATAACGGAAATTTATCTTTAAATTCAAAATAGTTATCTATAAAGTTTCTGTTGAAAGAGTTCGGTTCGTTTATACTTTGTCCGGGGTTTAATCCCTCTCCCCATTCCCCCGTTGAATTTCCGCCAATGTAGAGGTGAAACGCTATTCCCGCAACTGCCTCCGGCAGCGTGTCTGTGATATTTTTCATATAATCTTTTAAATCCATGCTGTTAAATGTCATGGTTTCCGGGCCGAGCATAAGCGGCGCATTATCGTTAAAGCGATTTTGCATTTCGTAATATGTTGCAAGGAAAGCCCTGGCATATTCGGCTTGGTTTTCATTCTCGAATTTAGCAAGCATCATCCCGTCATATGCAGCGGGAAAATCACACTCGTTCTGTATACTGATATAATCTACAGCAAGTCCGGCGCCTCTGTAGGCTTCTATCGAATCTGCCCACCACCGGGCAAACTCATCATACATATAATTACCGAATTCGTTCTTTTTTAGTGTTCCGTCTCCGGTTACGGAATCCCTGCCGTTTATAGAATCATTGCTTTTTAGTCTTGGCGGCGGCGACCAGGAGGAAAGCAGTACAATCACATCCTCACCGTATTCTGCGGCGCGCTCCCTTGCCAAACTGAAAAACTGCACTTCCTTGGCAGCTTCCGATACAGATGCGACAGAAGATTCGTAATCGTTTTTGAAACGCAGGATTGTCATTTTTGCATCTTTAAACAGTAAATCCGCTATTTCATCGCGCATTTCAGGAAATTTCAGCGCCAAATCGCTGTACCATGTGTAACTTGCGCCAAAACCAAGCATTGTCTGATGCTGCGTATCAAGCTTAATTTCGGCGATTATTACATCTTCGCCAAATAATTCTTCCGCGCTCAAAGATTCAGCATTTTTTGATTCTTCTTCGGGGTCCGGTGGTATGTTATTCGTTATATCTCCGTTGCCGCAAGCAACTATGGTAAGCATCAAAAGCAAATATAATACTGATTTTAACAACCTTTTCATATTTATCCTTTCTGTGAATTTTTATCAATTAAAATTTAAAAATATTCCTTAATTTATTTTCGGCAGCGGGTGAGATTATTATATCATATTGACAAAAGGATTTCAATACTTTATAATAAAGAATAGTTTAATAAAGCTTTATGATATAACCACGGTATTGTACTGCCTATTGCCCGGGGAAGTATTCACCGGCAACTTTCCTGCGATAAATCCTTAAATCGTTTACAGAAATTATATTTATAATCTGTATACTATAATTAAAAACAGGGGTAATAAAGAATGAATAACAAAGCAGAAACAATGGACACCATAGAGAGTTTACAGCTTCAAATAAAAAAGTTGAACGACACTATTTCTCTTCAAGAAAAGAGAATTGCAAGTGCGGAAATGGCGGCGTCTACCCACGACAAAATCATGGATACGCTAAAAAACGAGCGTTCCGAACAGGAAAACAATATCAAACAAGCATACGATGAAATAGCTGAAAAAAGCGAGCTCATTCGGATTATGCTCGAAAACGCTCCCGTCGGATTGACTATATTTGACGAGAATTTTAAATTTATTGATTGCAACGAGGCTGTTCTTCAAATGTACGATGTTACAAGAGAGTTCTACAGCAGCTTTTTCGGCAGTGCTTCTCATTCACCCGCAATTCAACCCGACGGCTCAAATTCTTATGATAAAGCCATGGAAGTTATAAAGCGAGTCATGAACGGCGAAAAAATGAAAATTGATTGGATGCACTGTCTGCCGGACGGTACTCCTTTGCCCGTCGAGCTCACAATGATGCGTATTAAACAGGGCGACAAATACATTGGTCTTGGTTACATATATGATATGCGTAAGCAAAAACAGCTAATACAAGAACTCATAAACACACAAAAAGCACATGAAAATAAACTGCTTATATTGAATTCGGTGGTAAAAGCTACAAAAATAGGCTTATGGGATGTGGACATGGTAGCGAACGATTTGTTCAACCCCAAAAATACATTTATATGGTCAAATGAGTTTAGGAATATGCTGGGCTATTCAAATGAGATTGATTTTCCCAACACATTTGACAGCTGGAAAAATAACCTGCATCCCGATGACGAAGAAAAGGCAATTAGTGAAGTTGTAAAATATATTTTAGAAGCGAACGGTAATATTTCTTATGACTCGGAATACAGGATGAGAAAAAAAGACGGCGAATACTTATATTTCCGCGCATACGGTGAAGCCATACGCGACAGCGAGGGCTATATTATCCATTTTGCAGGTGCATTTATTGATATAACGGAAACGAAAAACACAATTATAAAAAACGAAATGCAGCTTACCAAGCTGAATGTTTTAATCCGGGCGACAAAGAACGGCTTATGGGATACGGAAATTATAAACCATGATTCAGCCAATCCCGAATTTATATTCAATTGGTCCGATGATTTCAGAAATATGCTGGGGTATACAGATATAATTGATTTTCCGAATACGGAAAACAGCTGGAGCGACCGAATTCATCCCGATGACAAGGATAGAGTATACGATTGCTTTGACAGGCATTTGCAAGATAAAACCGGAAATACGCCCTACGATATAGAATACCGTATGTATCGCAAAAACGGTGACTGTGTCTATTTTCGTGACACTTGCGCGGCTTTGCGTGATAAAGACGGTAATCCCGTTCGTATAATCGGTACGGTGGTGGATATAACCGAAGCAAAAAATTTAGAGCAGAAGCTAATCAAAGCGGCACGGTTCAGTGAATCAATAATTGAATCAATGCCGATAGGTATGTTTACTTTTAACGGCAACCCTCCCCGTATTGTTACATGCAACGATAAACTTGCCAGAATGTTTAACGCCCCGAAAGAATATGTTATAAAAAACTATTTTAATGATTTCATGCCCGAATATTTACCGGATGGCAGAACGTCTTTGGATTTAGCGAAAAGTATGATAAACCGTGCAATGGCAGGAGAGGTGATAAAATCTGACTGGCTTTACAATACGGCTGACGGCACGCCTTTAACCTGCGACCTCACGCTGACGCAGGTCAATGATGAGGAAGAGTTTATGGGTCTGGGGTTCTTATATGATATAACCGAGATACGCAAACGGGAGCAGGAGCTTATACATGCCCATGAAATGAACAAGCTGCAGCTCACAAAGATAAATTTGATTAATAAGGCAGCAAGAATTGGTTTATGGGATATGGAAATCATAAGGGACGACCCTATGAACATTCAAAATACTATCATCTATTATGATGAGTTCAGAGAAATTCTGGGTTATACCGACGAGAACGACTTTCCCAATGTGCTGAGCAGCTTTAGTAATTGTCTGCATCCCGATGATTACCAAATGGTAACGGATAAGCTTAACAACCACATAGCAGACCCCACCGGCAGAACGCCTTTCGACCCGGAATATATGGCTAAGAAGAAAAACGGGGAATACATTTATGTCCGTGCTACAGGTCAGTCCATTCGCGATGGATACGGCAACGCAATCCGGACCCTGGGTACAATAATGGACGTATCCGAAGATAAGAATACTCTATTCCGTATTGAAAAACTACGTGACGAGGCAGAAACCGCCAACAGGGCTAAAAGCGATTTTCTTTCTAATATG
>Ga0123353_10017448_pt1 | contig 10555 bp, 7 predicted proteins | sample TergutLab28metaG_3_FD_92763 | JGI IMG/M metagenome (GOLD analysis project Ga0123353, IMG submission 92763) | Labiotermes labralis P3 segment gut microbial communities from Petit-Saut dam, French Guiana - Lab288 P3 | ecosystem: Host-associated > Arthropoda: Insects > Digestive system > Gut ... | reverse complement strand
GAATATGAAATGCAGACAATGTGAAGAAACGATAAGGGGCGCCGGTTGTACAAAGACGGGCGTGTGCGGGAAATCGTCGGAGACGGCCGAGCTGCAGGACCTCCTGATATATTCCCTGAGCGGTGTGGCCTATGCAGCGAAGAACAGTAGAAAAGATAAGGCAGCGGCTGTGGAACATATCTACGGGTCTTTGTTCTCAACACTGACCAATGTTAACTTCGACCCGTCATATTTCGTGAATGCGATAGATGCGTCGAAAGCGATCATAACGGATCTGATGGCGGGAGCGAAGTGCGGCACTGACTGCGCAGACTACGATTATAAGGAGAAGAAAGAGAAGGCGAAGACGGTCGGCATCGACAGTTTAGATGGGAACGCGGACCTGAGGTCGTTGAAAGAACTGTTGCTGTACGGATTGAAGGGGCTTGCCGCATATTATTATCATGCCGCTGTCCTCGGTCACAGTGATAAGGAAGCGGAAGAATTCCTTATCAGAGGGCTCATAACCCTGAGAGAGAAGCACAGCGCCGATGAGTTAACGAATGCGGCACTTGAATGCGGAAAGGTCGGCGTGAATGTAATGGCGCTCCTTGACAAAGCCAATACTGGAAGATACGGAACTCCGGAGATAACGAAAGTGAACATCGGTGTTCGTAAGAAACCCGGGATACTGATAACAGGACATGATCTGAAGGATCTGGAAGAGCTTCTCGATCAGACCGAAGGAACGGGGGTGGATGTTTACACACACGGCGAGATGTTACCTGCCCACGCATACCCTTTCTTCAAGAAATATGAGAACCTTGCCGGGAACTACGGGAATGCGTGGCACCTCCAGGCTAAAGAGTTCGACAGTTTCAACGGTCCCATCGTAGTGACCACGAACTGTCTCGTACCTCCGAAACAAGGTTACAAAGAAAGACTGTTCACAACCGGGCTCACGGGGTTCGAAGGCGTAAAACATATAAGCGCCGGAAGCAACGGGAAGAAGGATTTCTTCGATGTGATCGATCTCGCCAAGAGATGTGGGTCCCCCACGCGGATCGAGGAGGGTACGATAACGACGGGATTTGCGCACGGAACGGTGCTGAGTCTCGCGGACACGGTTGTGAACGCCGTGAAAACGGGTGCGATAACACGGTTCGTGGTCATGGCGGGATGCGACGGTCGCGTACCGTCACGTTCCTATTACACCGAATTCGCGGAGGCTTTACCGTCGAGTATGATAATACTGACCGCCGGATGCGCAAAATACCGTTACAACAAGATCCCGCTTAATGATATCGGCGGTATACCGAGAGTGCTGGATGCCGGGCAATGCAACGACTGTTACTCGCTTGCCGTCGTTGCGATAAAACTGGCGGAGGTGTTCGGATGCGGTGTGAATGATCTTCCGCTGTCGTTCAACATCTCATGGTATGAGCAGAAAGCGTGTCTCGTACTGCTTTCGTTACTGCACCTCGGCGTGAAGGACATAATGCTCGGTCCCGGGCTTCCGGAGTTCGTCACCCCGGCGATATTGGATGTGCTGGTGAAGAACTTCGGGGTGAAGGGCATAAGCGATGTCAAGAACGATATGAGGGTTTTGAACATCGGTTAAAACATCTTAACCCTTTTTTTCTTTCACGGATCACGGTGAGAGTCTGCTGAGGTCCCGTGGGAACAGTATCGCTTCCCTCACGTTCGGGAGGTCCAGCATCTTCGTCAACATCCTTTCCATTCCGATGCCCCATCCTCCGTGCGGAGGCATACCGTATTTGAACGCATCCAGATAGAAATCGAAGTTATCGGGATCCAATCCTTTCTTCCTCATCCTTTCCCTGAGACGTTCATAACGGTGCTCCCTCTGACCGCCGGACGATATCTCCTGTCCGCGGTAATCAAGATCGAACGAGAACGAGAACGGCGTCCCGTCCTTCTCCATTATGTAGAAAGGTTTCTCAAGCTCAGGATATTCGGCTATCCAATAAAGGTCGCAACCTTTTTTCGCCATAAGGTCGCCTATTATCTTTTCACCCTCCGTTCCGAGGTCATCGCCCTCTTTAAGCTGCATTCCCTCGCCGGCCAGCATCTTCAGACATTCCGAATATGTAAGAACAGGATAAGGTGTCGGCGGTACGGTTATGTCCTTTCCGAGCATCGCGAGTTGCTTCTTCCCGCGTTCCTTCAATCCTTTGAGTATATGGTCTATTATCTTTTCGATCATCGCCATAACATCCGATTGCGATGATATCCAAGACATCTCCCCGTCGAATGATATGAATTCCGTGACGTGGCGGTTGGTGTTGGAATGTTCGGCACGGAATGCCGGGCCCACCTCGTATATCCTGTCGAGGCCGGTGGACATCAGCATCTGTTTGTAGAGCTGAGGGCTCTGAGCTAAGTATGCGTCCTTACCGAAGTAATCCACTTTGAACAGAGTGGAACCTCCTTCCGCGCCGGATCCGACTATTTTTGGTGTGAACACCTGCAGGAACCCGTTGGCTGTCATCGCCTCGTTCAGAAGTTCCATCATCAGCGACTTCAATTCGAATATCGCCCTGATCTCCGGTTTCCTGAGATCCATGAACCTGTTGTTGAGTCTCGTATCCATTTCCACGTTCACTTTATCGACGACACCCATGGGCAGCGGAACACCTGCCTCTGAGAGAAGTTCGAACGATGTAGGTATCACCTCAACGCCGAGATCCGTCTGATCCGACGTTTTAACGTCACCGGTAACGGACACAACGGATTCTCTTGATAACGTTGTGAGCCCCGAGAACAATTCCGGGTCGATCCTCTTCTTGGGAAGCGTTATCTGTATCGTACCGAAACGGTCCCTCAGTATAACGAAGGATATGCCTCCGAGATTGCGTATCTCCTGCACCCATCCTTTCACCGTGACCTTCTCATCCTCGGCGGATATCGTTCCTGAATCTCTGCAGACGCTCATATTAACGTAAAGGTCAACGCGGTGCAGGATAAATATCTGATGTCTCCGCATCACGTCAACAGACGAAAACGCGTTTCGGAAGGTCCTCGGATACGGACTGCAGACCGAAGTTATTTTAACCATCGCGCGATAAGTAGCGTAATAATTCGGAGTGAACGTACTCATGTCGGAAAAGATAACAGTTTCAGTCATCAAGGCGGATGTTGGTTCCGTGGTCGGACATTCAAGACCGCACCCGTCCATGATGGACAAATGCAGAGAGATGCTCGCTGACGGCGTTAAGCAGGGTACGATCGAGGATTTCTACGTAACGAGAGTGGGCGACGATATCAATCTCCTTATGACGCACCGTAAGGGCGAGAATCATAAGGACGTGCACGGATTGGCGTGGAACGCATTCATGGAAGCCACGAAGCTTGCGAAGAAGATGAAATTGTACGCAGCCGGTCAAGATCTTTTGACGGATGCGTTCAGCGGCAATGTGAAAGGCGCTGGACCCGGTTCCGCAGAGATGGAATTCGTTGAGCGCGGTTCGGAGCCGATGTTATTCTTCATGGCCGACAAGACGGAACCGGCGGCATATTCGCTTCCGCTGTCAAGGATATTCCTCGATCCGTTCACTACCACCGGACTCGTGATAGACGCGAGAGCGAAGAAAGGGTTCGATGTTGAGATACACGATGTCGTCGATTCCAAGAAAGTTGTGATGTCATCACCCGAAGAGACGTTAAGCATACTCAGTCTTCTGGGCGACACCACAAGATATGCTATAAAGAGAGTGATGAGCAGAGCCGGTATCGGCCCTGCAGCCGTCGTCAGTACGGATAAACTGAACATGACCGCCGGTAAGTACGTCGGCAAGGACGATCCTGTATGCATATGCAGGTCGCAGAGCGGCCTTCCGGCCGTTGGTGAATTTTTACAGCCGTTCATGAACACCATGCTCGTCGCGGGATGGATGCGCGGATCTCACATCGGCGCGTTGTACCCGTGCTCGGTGGAGAATTCCGACCCTACATATTTCGACGGTCCGCCGAGGATATGCTGCATAGGTTTCCAATTGAACGAAGGGAAGTTCCAGGGTATTGAACCGATGAATGCCGGAGCCGGCATACACACCCCGATAGACTTCTTCGAAGGCCAGGTCTGGGATCACGTCCGCTCGAACGCCGTCAAAGCGAGCAAGCTCATGAGAGGCCACGGGCCGTTCATGCCCGCGATACTGTCGCCGGACGAGATGGAGTATACTTCGAGACCCGAGGTCTTGAAGGAACTGACCAAGAGGTTCGAAAAGCTTGACTGAACTGCCGGTGATCGTTGTCAACTTCAAAGCGTACGCGGAAGTTGACGGTACGGGTTCCATGAACATCGCGAAGTTATGCGGATCCGTTTCGGAAGAGACGGGTGTCCGTATAGCGGTATGTCCCGTAACGACCGAATTGGGATATGTTGCACGTAATGTTAACATCCCGGTCTTTTCACAGAATGCGGATCCGCACATATCGGGTGCATTCACCGGCTGGGTGACGCCGTCCATGATAAAGGCGTCCGGCGCGTCCGGTACGCTGATCAATCACACGGAACACAAGCAACCATTGGAATTGATATCCGAAACGATCAAACTGTGCGGCACTGCCGGCATAATATCGTTGGTGTGCGCCGACACTGCGGAACTCGCATCCAGGATAGCCGCATTGGATCCGGACATCGTCGCTGTGGAGCCTCCGGAACTGATCGGCGGTAACGTTTCGGTGACGGACGCAGACCCGGAGATCGTTAAGAACACGGTAAGATCCGTAAAGACGGTGAACGAACGAACGGCGGTATTCTGCGGCGCGGGTGTGAAGACGGGAAAGGATGTGAAGAACGCATTGGACCTCGGTGCGGACGGTGTTCTTCTTGCGTCCGGAGTTGTCAAAGCGAAAGATCCGAAAGCTGCGCTGCTCGACCTCGTTAAATACCTTTAATCTAATTGTAATCCCTTCCTTTCTATAAGCTCCCTTTGTATTCTTATCCATGAGATCAAGGGTCGCGATAATTCTCGTACTTCTTCTTGTAACGGCGGTACCGTTCGCATGCGAAGATGCGTGCGCAGCGAACGATGAACATCTTTGGCTTTATGAGATCATATCGGCGGGTTCGTTCGAATCCGTCACCGTATACAACGGCGGAAATTCGAACGTCAATATGAAGAATTATTTCCTGGATGACGGTGAGGGAACCCTCAGATTCACATCGGATCTCATCATAGGACCGAAGGGATACGCATCATTCGTCAGCGTCCAACCGGAAGTATGGTTCACCCGCGGTTTTTATCTGTACGGAACGAACGGTATCGTCGCCAAGTCATTCATACTCGCGGACAACGGCGATGAGGTTTCGCTGAAAAGAACGTCCGGAGAGGTGCTTGACGCATTCGTGTACGGCAACGGCGATACGAGCATCGCCGGCTGGAAAGGCGACGCGTTCCAAAGGATACCTTCGGGAAAGGCAGCCGTCCGGTCGTCGGCGTTCGACACGGACACCGCCGCCGACTGGAAGATCACTGTCATCGGCCGTACGGACGAGAAGATCAATTCATCGGGTGCATTCAATGCTCTTGTGACGCCGTTCGTGTTCCCGGATTCCAAAGGATATCCGATATTCAACGCATTGGAGAATGCACAGAACGAAGTGATGATATCGATGTATATTCTGGATCATAAGGAGATCGTCTCACTGCTTGTCACGCTGCTTGAAAGAGGCGTCTCCGTTACGATATTATTGGAAGGATCGCCGGTCGGCGGTGTACCCGATACGGAACTGAGGTACATGAACCTGCTTTGCGGGAAAGGTGCGGACGTGTACGTGATGAAAAGCAACAACGGCTACAAACGTTATGATCTCGTGCACAACAAATATGCGATCATCGATTCATCGATCGTTGCGGTTACATCAGAGAACTGGCGGGAGGGTTCATTCAACGGCAACAGAGGGTGGGGAGCGCTCATCGAGAGCAAAGAGTACGCAGAGTACATGAAGAATATTTTCACAGAGGACAGCGACATCGAAAGATATGATATCTTTGAGCTCAGGTCACTGTATTCAACGATATCGCCGATAACCGTGCCGCAATACAGAATCAAAGAAGTTCAATCGTATACAACGTATGAAGCGTCCGTGAAACCTGTCCTCAGCCCGGATTTCTCGTTCGAATATCTGAAACGCGAGATAATGAATGCTTCGTATCGTGTATACTCACAACAGATGAGCATACAGTATGCGTGGACCGACGTGACATCATCATCACCCGTCTCGTGGTCGCTTACGGCTGCGGGGAACGGTGCCGATGTGAGGGTATTAGCGGACGTTACATTCGATGATACGGACAGTTCATCGTGGAACGGGATGACCGTGTCGCTGATCAACGATATGGAAGGTATGCAGGCAAGGGCGATGAGCAATGATGGTTTTTCATTAACGCATAACAAAGGCGTGATAATAGATGATACCGTTTGGATCTCATCGATCAACTGGACCAATGCGGCGTTCCTGAATAATCGCGAGGTGGCCGTCGCCGTCATGTCCTGTGACGTAGCGGAATACTACGCGTCGTATTTCCTTGCGGACTGGGGGTGCGAAGCGGAAGTGGGGATCACCGTATCCGTACGAGGTAACGTCGCGGGCGAACCGACGGTGCTGGACGCATCATCGAGCTCATACCCGTACGGTTCACTGTTCGAATGGGACCTGGACGGCGACGGCCGTACCGACAGGATCGGTGTGAAGATCGCATCGATGTTCGAAGAAGGCGTGCACGAGTGCGTATTGTATGTAACGGAACCGTCCGGGATCATTCACGTGTATGAATTCTCTGTCGTAACCGTCTCGAAAAGCAACGCGGACACGTCGGAACCATACATTAAATACGCACCGATCCTTGCTGTCATGCTGCTTATACTGATCATCGCAGCGATCAAAAGGATAAGAGACGGAAAACAATGATGATAAGGGAGTACGATCATCGCGATTCATGCAGACTGTATGAGATATCATGTTCCTCTCTTGATCAGACGTACAATGAGGGGATGTTCGCTTACTTCCATATGCAGTGGCCCAAGGGCCAGATCGTCGCCTGTGATTATTCCGGAAGGCCTATGGGTTTCATCTCGACGGCGAGGATCGACATGTCGCACGCGAGGATAATGATGTTCGCCGTGGACCGCGGATACAGATCGACGGGGATAGGTTCTAAATTGCTTACGGAACTGAAACGCGTGGCGATGATGAACGGCATCAATAACATATCTTTGGAAGTGCGTTCAACGAATACGAATGCAATTGATTTCTACAGAAAGCGCGGTTTCGTTGCCTCTGAGATATTGGAGAACTATTACACCGACGGCGGCGACGCCGTCAAAATGGACGCGATCGTTCAGTTGAACATCTGATCCCCGACGTGCTCGTTATGCATATAGTACGGCGATTTCTCTTTCTGCGATTCCGAAACATCCTTTGAAAGACCTTTCATGTAAGACCCGTACTTGTCCTTGATCTGCTCTTCCGCAGGTCTTGAACGTTTTATGGCACGTTTTATGTGGTCCGTGTCGATCACCGGTGAGTTCTCTTTCACGGCGATATCACCGGCAGCCCTTATCAGGCCGCCCAGCTCTCTTAAACGAAGGGTCAATGAATTTGTGTGATTGTCAGATTTCGCGCGTGAACGTCCTTCATCGATTATCATGCCCACTGCGGCCATTGTCGCGTGAGGTATACGACCGTCCATATGTATCTCCTGAGCGACGAATTGAGCATACTTAGCACGGTTGCGTGAGTTGTCCGGCATTGCCGTATCTATCAGTACCTCATAACCGCCGCCTATTATCCTGGACCTCAGCGGCGAAAGGATGTTCTCCAGATCTTGTATGTTGCACGCGGCGACCAATATGAAGTCGCACGGCACGTTATCCACTTTGACACTTGCGCCCGCACTTTGCGGGTTCCTTCCCACTATCGGGAACTTACGGTCCTGCATCGCGGTTAGTATGAACCTCTGAAGGTTTCCCAGATGTGACACCTCGTCCACAAAGAGAACGCCTTCGTGCGCTTCGTGTATGGAGCCGGCAACAACTCTGTCGTATGCCGGAGTACCGAGGTTGTTGTGCCCTCCGTAAGGGTCGTGCCTCACGTCACCGAGAAGTTCCGTCTCTGACGCACCTGTTGCAAGTACGAACGGGTTGCGGTCCAGCTTTATCAATACCTTCTGATTCGACGTCTTGTCGAGTTCGTGCCTTTTCTCAAGCGTCTTCTGATCGAGCATGCGTATCTTATCGCCGGCTCTTTCGAAGACCACCTGCTCCTCCGTACCGTCGGGATTGCGTCGGGATGTCGTTACCCTCTCTTTCCCCAGGGATACCTGCGGCATCGCCGATTCCAGCATACTTCCTATGATGTCGCTGAACGGGTTGGCGTTGCCTCCCGCGCCGGCTTTTGAATTAGAGCAATGCGGGCATACCCTTTCGGTGTACATGGAATATTTGTGGCAGTTCTTGCACAGATATCCCAAACGTTCGGCAACGCTCGGAGGGGCCGCTTCCGGAGACAGCAGTTCTCCCGTCGCTCCGGCTTTGGAGATGTTCTCCTCTTTCACGTATGACTCTTCGACCACTTCCAGTATAGGGCGTTCCGGATTCTCCGGGTTGTTAACTACACGAACTTCATGGCCGGGTCTCGGAAGATGTAATGAAATGGCCTGAGCTATCATCGATTTACCCGTGCCGGGAGGGCCGACGAGAAGCAGATGCCTGCGTTGTTTCGCAGCGACTTTAGCTAACTCTATCGCTTCTTCCTGGCCGAGAACGCGATCCAGCGGATCCGCCGGTATCTCTATCTCCTCGGTGGTCTTCAGCCCTTTGAGGTCGGCCCATTCTCTGATAGCTTTCTTCTGCGTCATTTCAATACAGATCTTCCTTCGTCCATATAGCGATGCCCGCGGGCATCTTCGCTATGTTACCCTTACGCGTCCCCACTATGGTGTTGACACCTTTTTCTGCGGATATATCAAGGATCCTTTGTGATATCACGCCATCGAACACTATCTTCGATATTCCGTCGGCGTCCTCTTTTAGCGAATCGACCAACTCTTTTACGGGAACTTCACGTATGACCTCGTTCTCCGCGCCTAGCACTTTCGCGTTGTGCGTGGATGACATCTCTAACAGCATATCGCGAAGTAATTCCTGTTCCGGTGACAGCACTTTCGGCTGTCTGGCCGTTTCCCTCTTGGCGCGCGGAGCTCTCGTTCTCCTGTCGTCCTTGTCGCCGCGCAGCTGTCTCTCACGTACGGGAGCCTCTTCTTCCGCTCCGTCGTTCTCGGCGGGTTCCTCGCTCTCCTCTTTAACAGGTTTCTTCTTGTATCTTTCAGCGGCCTCCGAGTTGAAGCGTTCCTCTCTGGGCCTTCTTTCCCTGGGCTCTCTCTTCCTGTCCTCGCGTCCGCCTCTCTCTTCCTTCTCGTCGTTATCGTCGCGCTTCTCGCGTTCTCGACGGTTGTCGTCGTGCCTGTTGTGACGGTTGTCGTCGTGCCTGTTGGAACGTTTCTCGTCCGCATCCTCGCCGTCTGAGAAACCGTTCATCTCCATGAACTGGTCGGCCGGCATCTTGTTCCTGAGGCACTTCACTATCTGCTTTGCGGTGAGTTCCTCCACTTCGTGAGCGCGGGGCGCACGAGCGACGAAGTCGACCTCCGCCACCTGGAATAATTCTCTGAGGATCAGTTCTCCTCCTCTGTCGCCGTCCACGAATGCGGTCACGACCTTCTCTTTGGAGAGTTCCTGCACCGTTACCGGTATATTCGTCCCTTCGACGGCGATGGCATTCTTTATCCCCGCCTTCAGAAGGTTCAATACATCCGAGCGTCCTTCGACGATTATTATCGCTTCCGATGACTTTACGTTAGGCCCTGCGGGGCACCTGTCCTTTCCGTATGAGGTTATCTCTTCAACCTGTATGCTCTGCCTTATGTTATCCGTAAGATCGGTGCTGGTCCCCTTCGACTGTTTTATCAGATCGTTCAAAAGTTCCTTGGCACGGTCTATGACCTTCTCTCTCTTCGATATGCGTACATCCTCGATCCCGAGCACCTTTATTGCTGCTTTACAAGGCCCTACGCGGTCTATCGTTTCCAATGCTGACGCCAGGATCACCGTCTCCACTTGGTCTAAACTCGATGATATGTACACCAGACCGTCGGATTTACCCGCTTTCGAGGTCACTTCCACTTCTATTCTTCCTATCCTTCCGGATTTCTGAAGGTCCCTGAGGTCGAGTTCCTCTCCCAACAGACCCTCCGTCTGTCCGAATATCGCACCTACGACGTCCGGCTTCTCAACTATGCCGTCAGCGGTAAGTCTTGCTTTGATCATGTATTTCGTTGTGTTTGGATCTATGTTCATGTTCCATCCTCTCTGTGATGTTGCAGGGGAGGACTCTCCATCTTCCGGTGTTTGCATGCACCCGGCGTTGCCACGGTGTTGTCCGCGTCCGTTATAACCACGGCCTCGTATCTTCTTGTCCCGGTCTCCTCGGAGACCCGGCGACAGATCTTGACTTTTGCCGCCTTCCTTGGCGGTATGTGATTGTGAT
>Ga0123353_10017447_pt1 | contig 10555 bp, 5 predicted proteins | sample TergutLab28metaG_3_FD_92763 | JGI IMG/M metagenome (GOLD analysis project Ga0123353, IMG submission 92763) | Labiotermes labralis P3 segment gut microbial communities from Petit-Saut dam, French Guiana - Lab288 P3 | ecosystem: Host-associated > Arthropoda: Insects > Digestive system > Gut ... | reverse complement strand
CCTGACTCCGCCGGCACCGCTAATGAGCGTTTCCAGACCGTTTGACCATACTCCGTTTCGGTCTCGGCTGTCAAAGTCGATTTCCAAAGTTCCGCCTGACAGGATAATGCCGGAAGAGCCGCCGGTTGCCTTTTCGTGTGTTAATTTCAGCGTTCCGTCATCGACAACTGTTCGACCGGTATAAGTGTTTTGCCGGCTTAATTCCAGTGTTCCTTCGCCTTTCTTGGTGAGCGTTTTACCATCCCATACCGCCGGGTCAAACGTGCCGCTTACATCGTGAAGTTCACGACCGACACGGTAATAACTGCTTCCTCCTTGCAGGGTGAAAGTTCCGTGTGCATCATTGCCCGCATACCAACTGAGTGTTTGTCCGACCCAGATTTCTTTTTTATCTTCTGATTTTTGCACGCCGAGTACCAGAAAATCCTGCGTAGGTGCAGAACCTGCAACGGTAACTGTTCCGAAATCATCGTTAATCGGCGCACCTTTGGAACGGATAATCAATTCGAGGTCATTATTGCCGATACCGGTAACATTCAGTATGGAATCCTTGCCTAGCGTCACGGAACTTCCGGCTTCAACGAGCGAGTTGTCGGCATCAAAATTCAGTTGTCCCTGAACGTTAAAATTATTACCTACATTGATTGCCGCATTCTTCTTGACCGTCAAGGTTGGAATATCAGAGAGGGATTTAGGATGTACTATCAAGTCCTTCCCGATATTGACTGTTGCCGGAAAATCTACGCCGTTGAGATTCAATCCGCCGAGAATCAATTCACCGTTTCTGACTTCTACATTGCTGCTGATATTTATATTACCCGCTAAATGCTGCGAACCGATACCGATTTTATTCAAATTATAACCGTTGAGAATCCGCCCGCTGAAAACCGGATTTTTCGATGGGTCGTTCTGGGCAATCGTCAGTGATTTACCCTGCATATCGACATCGCCGAAACCGGTCAACTGCCGGATTTGCCGGTCTCTGCCGTCCGACTTGTACGTATTACTGAGTCCGATATCCAACGATGTGTTTGTCGAAATGTTTCCGATGAGTGTACCGTTAACTCCGCGGATTGTCGTGCTTCCCAAGTAAGTATTTCCGCCGGTCAAGTGCAGTGTTGTGCCTTCTGCGTCAAAAACCAAACCGCCTTCTCCTTCAATAGTGCCGGCAAAAATATCTTTCTTTGACTTATCACGATATTTAACAACAAGGTCTGTACCGCTGACAACAGTTATTGTGCCGCCGCTGAAATCATTTTCTCCGTGAATGGACGCAACGGTTCTTTCGTTCCTCCCGCCGCCTACAGAGGTACCGGTTCCGGTATTGTAACCCGCTCCGGTATAAACATATAAGTCCGTTGTTTCCGGTACATTGTTGTGGAGCCAGCCCTCTTTTATGATTGTGCTTCCTGTCCATTCGGCATCACCGTTAAGATATAAATTTGCACTGCCGATTTTTACAAGTTCGCTTCTCGTACCGCCCGGTACATTATTGTTATAGATACCCTGCGAGTTTGTTAAGTTTGCCAGTGTCTCAAAAGTCGCAGTTGAATCAGAGTCAATATAAACATCTTGATTCAAATCGTTCACGTCGTTTCTGTTTTGCAAAATGCCGCCGCCCCGCTGGAAATATATGCCGCCGGTTCCCAAATTTCCTACGGTTAATGGGTCAGCATTGTAAAATGAAAGCGTTCCTTCATAGATATAAGTTCCGCCGGTATAACTTGAAATGCCGCCCAATGTTGCGGTTGTGCTGCCGGATTTCGCCAATGAACCCGCCCCCGTAATTCCTTTTTCGTATGTCTCATCAATATCAAACGCCAACTCAAGTTTTGCTCCGGCGGATATTTCGACATTCTGATCCGGCGGTATATCTTTCGCGCCTGTTGCACCGGCGTATGCAATTTTCAATACGCCTTCTTTAATAAGCGTTCTGCCCGTATAATCATTATCAGGAGATACAGAATTTTCCCTGACAAGATACGCTGCACCGGCACCCATCTTTTGCAAATTTCCCGCTCCGGTAATATAGCGGTCATACCGCTGTCCGCCCGCGCCGTCATCTGCGCTGTCAAAATCAAGCGTAAAAGTACTCGGACTCGGCAGCGGGGCACTGTCGCCTTTTTCCATTACGACAGCACTGGTATTGCCGGTGCCAGCCGCATTGCGGATTATCAATTCGGCACCGCCCTTGACTATAGTTTTTCCAGTATAGTCCGAATCGCCGATAACGGTACCCGGTCCCAGTACCGAATCGGCATCATTAGTACCCTTCAAATACAATATGGTGTTCTCCAAAACTTCAACGTCTCCCGCACCGGTAATAACACGGTCAAACGGATTATCACGGGTGTTGCCCGGCAGCAAAGTCGGTGCCCCCAGCGGTCCTCCGGTACTGTCCGCTGCCAAAAACTGCAAAACGGTTTTTTCATTTTCGGCAGTATTCGGGTTGTCTCCATAAAGTGTGATATCTTCCGCTTTGCCTAGTGCATAATTATGCTCAATGCGCAAATAACCTTTTTGGACATCTACACGTCCGATGTAATTATCAATACGGTTCGTTCCGCCTCTGGAATCGCCGTAAAGTGATAAAACCGCATCGCCTCTTTTAATGACTTTACCGTCTCCCCTGAATACATTACCCACGCGGGCAACCGCAACCGGCGGATAAGGTATCGGGTCAGGAAAGGTGACATCATGATTGATGTCAAATATCAGTGCCGAATTTTCCGGATTCTGAAAGGGCTTATTTATGGTAACTGTCCCTGTACCAAACGGCGTAGTTCTATAACGATATTCAGTATCAAGGTCAGACGGGTCATATTGCAAATTCTCTTTCGCTATCAGGTATCCGTCATAAACAACGGTTCCTCCGGTATAATTATTATTTCTGCCCTCATCCACGGTGTTACTGCTGAAAATCTGCGTCCCTTTTCCCCTCTTATTGACTTTTACACCGTTATCAGGGGTTGTACCGCCGGTGATTTGTCCATGAAATTCATATCTCGAAAATTGTTCAACGTCAATCGTCAGGATAACATCATCGTTCGCCGGTTTAGTTCCCATATTGACGGTTCCGCCAAAGCCGGGCGGGTCTGTGTCATTGAGTCCGTCATTCAAACCGGCGATGCTTCGGCTTTTGCCCGTGCCGGTTCCGTAATCGTTAACATTCTCACTGGAATTATAGAAGGCATCGTAAGAAACATACAGGACACCGGTACCGATGTTATTCCGTAATGACCCTTCAGTGACATGTGTATCTGCATTGGACATATTATCACCGAACAGTGTTACCATGTTAGGTCCGAGTTTTTCAAGGATTCCGCCGCCGGTGCCGTAAATTTCGTTATAAAAGCGGTCATCTGCGACAGTTGTGTCAAAAGTGAGTACACCGCCGTTGAGATAGACGTTACTCGTACCGAGACCGGCAGTATCTTGCAAAATAATCTGCCCGTTTGTGTCAATAACCGTATCCCCCCAATATGAATTCGCACTTTGAAAGGTAACGATGGTTGGGGCAACCGCTCCCAGCAGTGAAGTAACATGCACACCGCCGGGTCCGTCAATTCCAATGATGCTGCCGGCATCATTGACGAAAGTGTATTCCCCGCTCTCCGCCCGCATCCCGTTTCCATTTCTGACATTTCCGCCGATTTGCCCAATCTGAACGCCGCCTGCTTGAACGGTCACCGTTTCGCCGGCACCGCCGAAAACAACGTTGTCGCCGTGAAGAAAGGTTTCGGAGCCGGCTATGCTGCCGGTTCCTGTCCAGTTTGACGAAGTTGCGTTCCAATTATCATCCGCACCCCCGTCGTTCCACCTGACGGTTCCGACTTGTGCAAAGTAGTTCGCAATCGAAATTGTGGATGTATTTGCGTTGTTTGCCCCTACGGTACTTGTTTGTTCCAGAGTACCTCCAAGCCGACCGCCTGAAGCAGCAACAACAGCATTCCACGTTTCACCGCGAACCATGAAGTCAAGGTTCGGGTCGTAAGCCGCGTCCTGCGGGGCTGCTTTACTCTCATTGACAGCCCGAAGCGGCGGAGCCGAAAATGTTTCGGGAGCAACCGGTGCGGCACCTGTGTAATTGTATCTTAATAAATCGAGTGCTATGGCACCTCCTCCGGTACCGCTGAAACCCAGCAAGTTTATTGTACGTCCATTGGCGGCATTCAGGTTCCCGCCCGCTAGTGTCAGCACCGGATTGCTTATACCGGCACTGTTGGTCAAATCAAGTCCAATGGTACTTCCGGCAGCGAAATTAAACCCTTGCTTTGCCGTGACCGTTGTGCCGTTGGTATCACTTCTGTGCACGTTGAATGCCGCACCGCCGCTGACGTTAAAAGTACCGCTTTGACCGGAGGGATTTACCGTAATACTGCCGTCAAACAATTCCAGCATTCCCGCATTGACGTTAAATGTCTCATTCGTACCGGTCCCATTATTATCGCCGTAAAGCCGCCAAGTTCCGATGCCGTCCTTATTGATATTCAGCGTGTAAGCCGGTGTTGCTCCGCCGCCTGTCATCGAAGCGTTATTAGAATCAGGGTAATCAATCGAAATGTAGTTGTAATCGTGCTGAATGTAGAGAAAATTGCTCTGGGTATCAGTGGTTAGCACAATTACCGGATTTATCGGATTGTACACTATGTTCCTGTTCAGGTTAAAAATGATTGGAACGTTAGCCGCGTCATTAGCGGTAGCACCCGCCGGATTTGCCAAAAGGGCATTCAAACTGGAGTACTGGTTATTCGGATTGGTCAGAATACGAATCGTGGTGACATTATGGGTGTCCGCAAAGACATACTGACCGCTCAAAATAGACACCAGAAGCGCAACGGCGAAAACAAATGCACAATTTACGAGTCGGCAATGATAATTTACGAGCCGGCGATAATAACCGCCGAGAGATAAAAATGCTGATTTTCTTCGAGCCATTTGAAACATCCTTGTCCGCTCTTTGATAAAATGGACAATTTAGATAAACTTTAACGGCAAAACGTAAAAGTTCCGTCTAAACAGTATCATATATCTTATCGTCAGGACGTTCCCTCAAGTTTATTTTTATTTTCCTTGTTTCATTTCCTGGTCTTTCTGCCGGTCTGCTTTCTTTTCATTTTCTTCTTTTTTGATGTTTTCCCAAGTTGACCTTGTCCGGTCGTCAAAAGTCCGCTGTTTTTCCACTCTGGGGTTAATCCGGCTGATTCGGATATTTCGGAACTGAACGTCGGTGAATTTGTCCGGCAGCAGTAATTGAATCGTTCCTTTCCGTAAAATTGCCTCTGTTGCGGCATCCGTTCCTTCTTCCCGATTATCGCTCCATTCGCAAACCGGTATTCCGTTCACCCACGTTTGAAAATGCCGGTCAACCGCAACAAGCGTCAAATGGTTCCATTTTTGGTCTTCCGGTCTGACATACCGCCCGTTCTTGTTGCCGCGAAAGGCACCGGCATCAACCCCAAAAATGCTTTTCCGTTCTTCCGCCGACGGAAAATTTTGAAGCGAAACCTCGTATCCGCTGCGTTCTTTCCACGGCTCACTGCGGAAAAATACTCCCGTTCTGCCCGAAGTATGGGTGATGTTGTACTCAAGTTGAAGTACGAAATTATTGAATTTGTCTACCGATTCTACAACACCGGGACCGCCTTGCAGGACTATCTGCGGACGATGCGCTATAACTTCAGTTCTGACTCTGACGGCATTTTCCCCCTCCTGACGATACCGCCAATTTCTTTCGAGAGTGACTGCGTCAATCAGCGGAACTATCGCGCCGGGCGACCAAACGATGTCCTTAAATTTGGCTTGCCCTTTCGTAACAAGCAGTCCGATATAACCGTATCCGAGCGGCTTGGCATCGAAGAAAGAAGTCGGCTCTCCGTTGTCGATAATTACCTGAAGTTGCGTTGCTTCAAACTGAACATTGACGCGGTGCCAACTTTCCTCCCATTTTTTCTCGTTTTCTCTGCCGGTAATAGTTCCAGCCAACGGATTTATTGCCGATACCAGATCTGTTGCAGGCCGGTTTCTGCCGAGTATTGAACCGCGCGGATTATTCTTATTACCCGTGTTTAGAATAACGGCGTAGCATTGTGCTGCCAAATCCCTCGGTGATGGCGCAGTCCGCATAAGGAGATACACTTCGGCATCCGCATCCGTTTTATATTCCATTGTTAGGGACATATCGCCGAATTGATTCGTTGTGTAAAGCAGTCCGGGATATTTGGGGTCACTGCAAATCTCACCGTCTTGAACTGTGAACTTGCCTCCGCCGTAATATCCTTCATTCTGCACCCGCCAGCCGAAGAGGGTTTTTCCGTCAAAAAGAAGGCATTTTCCGTCGGACAACAGGTTGTCGAACAAAGCCGACTTCGGCGGCAACTCAAAAAGGTTTGCTCCGCGTTCCATTTCTGCCCGGCGTTCCTTCCAGCGTTTCAACCGCTCCTCGTTTTTACGCAGTGCTTCTTCCTCTTTTTTTCGTTCTTCGGGGTCTTTCAGATTTGCAATGCGTTCTACTTCTTTCTGATGTTCCAGTTCCTTTCTTTCTTCTTCGGTCAACCGCTGTCCGGTTTTTTCTTTCTGACGCAACTCACTTTGCGTCGGCTGATTGTTCTGCGGCGGTTTCTGCTCTACGGCATTGGGATTTGCATCCGGTTTTATGTTAGTTGACGGCGATTGTTCTTTACTTCCTCCTAAGGGTTCTGCCAGCACACTTGGCAGCATGGCATCTGTTTCACCGAGAAGTTCGCGTAAACTATCCTGAATCCGTGTTTGCTTTTCAATTTTTCGTAAGTCCTGCTCCAGGATAGCGATACGCTGCCATGCTTCCCTCTGCCTTTGTTTAACAATTTCTTCGCGGGTCATTGAGGGCCGGCTTGGCAAAAAAGGCAACGGGACCGTCTCTCCCATAGGAACAGTCAAGGGAACGGCACCCGTTCTCCTTTTGGCGGGGTCAGTTTCGTCAAAAGGTGCTACCGTATCGGACAAAGTCCTATTATTACCACCGCTTCCTACGGCAATACCCGGCAGCGGCGCAGGTGCGATAAGCGGTCCATGATAGTTGCTGTATGGCGTAATTCCGGGAAAAGTGAAACCGGTTCCGCCGCCGGTGCCGTCGGAACCCGGCACCGGCGGCACCGGTTGCGCCGACAGAACCGCCGCAAGAAGCAGCAAAGCGAAAACCGTGATGATTCGGAATAAAAACATAACAGACAAGATATAACGGAAAATGTTCTAAACCGAGTGGATTTTAACATATATCAAAAGAGTTGGCAAGTGTAAAACCAGACCGACTGCAAGTTTTTTATTTCCTTATTATCAGAGTGCATTAAAATTCCGGCAATTTTCTCAAGAGCGTTTGCACGGCAGTTGACATCGCATCGGGATATGCCGGTACATCCAAAACGTGAAATACCGAAATTTGCGTCTTTTCATTCGTTTGTTCCCACTTCACACGCCCGTTGTCTTCGGTTAGTACTTTCACGGGTTCCATTTGGTACAATTTTTCGCCGCCTGCTTCGCCGATTGGAACAATTTTGCCGGTTTTCGTAACCGTTTGTCCGGCAAGCGTCAAGAGCGATGCCGTTGACCACATTCCGCGTCTGTCCTTAAGGATTTTATTCCAGTCGTCAGCCGGAACATCGTTCATCAGATTACGCAGGTAGAACGGTTCGCTGGAACGGGAAAACATAAACCAAAAATAGTGCTTCGCCGGTATAGAAACTCCGTCAAACGCAGTGCTGTGCGGCAGCCAGTAGAAGGTTCCCCATTCGCCGGATTTACGTTCTTCACACATGCTCCAGCACGGAAACCAATACAGCGGACAGGTCAATTCAAACAGCGTAGAATATGCCGCCGGATTCAGTTTTACGTTCCATTCCAGCATTTCGGGCTTCGGCTGATGAGTCGCACCGGAGTTAAGATAAATGCTGCTGCATTTTTGCCGAAATAATTCCGGCTCACGTTTTGCCGCAACGGCAACATCGGTTGCCGAACCGACAATCACCATTGCAACGGGCTGGCCGCTCTTGCGCAGTGTTTCGATAATCCAGTTAATGCTTGCAGCATCCCGCTTGGAAAGATTCGGCAGTGTATCGCCTTTCTTGGCGGGTAAAGTCGAACAACCGACAATTGTCGGCACATTGAGAGCGCAAATCCGATTGAGTTGCGCAACAGCCGCTAAAGCAGGGTCGCCGCGCCGAAACTGCGGCGGATAGTCGATGACAACGCCTTTGATGTCGATGTACCCCTGCTCCGCTAGCGAAAAAAGACACGCCAAATCGAAATGGTCATCTGGGTCGCCGTGCGGGTGATACAAGTCGGTAAAATAAATAACCGGCGCGGGCTTCGATGTTTCCGGCTTCTGTGCCAAACAAAAAACGGCGGAAAGAAAACACATGGTTGTCAGGAAAAAGAAATTTTTAGTCATTTCGTTTGTTCCATTTCGAGTAATAGTTCGTCCAGTTCTTTCGGGTCGACAATCCAGCCGCGGCAGGACTTACTGCCGCATAAACATTTTGCTGCTCTGTCGGCGGGCCAAGCGTAATCAATAGTCAATTCCTGACCGGGCAGAATATCTTTCGTTGATGTTACCCAGATGTCAGCGTCTTTGTCTTCTTCAAATGGTGCTTCCTCGTCTGATTCTTCATCAAATTTGTCGTCTTCGTTTTCTATATCTTCGCTGTAAAAACATTCTTCGTCGAATGCAGTGATGTCTCTATCGTCCGAGCCGTCATCGGAAGCATTGAATTCGTCTTCATCGACTTCTGCGTAAGTATATTGCACTAGATGACAATTCGGTTCGCAGGAATGATTCATATAGCAAAAAGGCGGTCCCGGTTCGAGTACTTTATTGTCACCGGCGGAGATACAATAATCGCTGCCGTAATTTTCTTCGAGGATGATATTGCCTGAAACGCGTCCAATCGGTGTGTCGGCTGGAATGAAAGCGAAAGCGAAAACGCCTAATCCGTAGGAGGTTCTGCCGATACGCACACCGCTGGAGAATACTTTGCCTACATCTGTCTTGCAGCGGCTGGGAATGTTATGTTCTGTCTTCTCTTCTGTTTTATTGCTCATTAAAAATATGTTTGAAAAATCCCGAACAGGAATGTTTTGATTGTCGAAAATTCATCACGACAACTACGTGAGCAGGGTATTTTATACTCTTTACCGTGACAATCAACAAAGAAACGTGATAAAACGCGTATGCAGCAAACCTAATACGCCTCGAACATCCGTGAACTCGTTCCGCCGGGACCGATTTTGAGACGCACCGGCTTGAAACATTTCGGACATCTGCCTTCGTAAGCAGTTCCTTCTTTGTTCACATAGACCCGGATATAGACCCCGCAACAGTTGAACCGGACACCGACATATTTTCTGGCGGTACCCGGCTGCACATCCTGCGGTGTATTCTGCAACTGTTCGTCTTGGTTTTCAGACATCAATCCTCTTTTGATTCCTTTGGGTCCTTTTGCGGGAAGGGACGGCGGCGTTTCTTTTCTTCGGTATTATCGGGCGCACCTTGCCCCGGACTCCACGATTCCAGTCCCGGTATATATTCTCTGGAGTAGTCACCGCGCATCGGTCCCGGCAATCTCGGCAAAAAATCGGGGCGGTTCGCCAGCAATTTCTTCTCCATTGCCTTTTGCTCTTCGGTTAAAAATGTTCTTAATTTTTCGCCGATTTTCTTTCCCGTTGCAAAGATTCGCGCTTCCAATGCTTTACCTTCGTTTTCAATCGCTTGCCTGTCTTCGTCCGACATATTAACGCCGCCTTTTTCGATTGCTTTTTCAATAAGTTTCAATCCTTCCTCCATTTGGGCTACCCGTTCCGCTTCCATGTCTTTGAATGCTGCCTCCGCCTTCTTTTTTTGCTCTTCGGACAGATTGAGAACATTCAGCATATCGGGACTTGTGATGGGCGAATCGAGTCCTCCGACTGCCTGAAAGAACAGCGTCCGCGACTTGTTTTTCTGTTCTTCCGGTACAACTGTGTCCATAAACTCCGAAACTTTCTTAAACTCCTTCATCATGTCTTGCTGAATCGGCTGCTGGTCGTCAGGAGTCATTTTCTTGAGACGCTCAACATATTTTGGAGCGGTCATTAGTGCCTGAACGCGGATGCCGTCCCGCGCGTTTTTCAACGAATTTGCCTGTTCTTCGGAAATTCCGAGTTCAGCGCGGATTTTCTCGTTACTTGCCGCTTCTAGCAGAATGATATAACTGCCGAAACCGCCGTGAACGGATTCAATCATTGAGCGTCCGAAAACCGTTGCGGTACCGGCGGGAACTTTGCCTCCGAAAAGTGCTTCCGCTCTTCTCTGCCCTTCTATCTGCCGCTCCCGCTGCCGCGGCGGCTGCGAAAAAGAAACGGCAGTGTGAAACAGCAATGCGGCGGTAATTATTCCTGCGATGAATTTGCGATACATTTTATTTCCTCCTCGTTTTCTCTGGTGTGATTTGAGAACGCACAAACCTATAAGTACGCCCCTTTATTATACATGATATAACAAAAAAGCCAACCGTTACAAAGATTGTGAAAAATTTATGGGATT